>Ga0197142_1000145_pt1 | contig 62846 bp, 49 predicted proteins | sample GBS60_MetaG_FD_148614 | JGI IMG/M metagenome (GOLD analysis project Ga0197142, IMG submission 148614) | Sediment microbial communities from Great Boiling Springs, Gerlach, Nevada, United States - GBS 60_MetaG | ecosystem: Environmental > Aquatic > Thermal springs > Hot (42-90C) > Sediment... | reverse complement strand
GCGCGCACACGGTCGGAGAAATCCCTAAGCACCGGATTGGTGAGGAAGGCGTATGCTCGGCGCGCATCCACTTCCTGCGCAGCCTCCTCCACATCCGACTGACGCACATTCGAAAGGCCACAAAACTCAGCGAGCGCGCGAAGATGAGGAATCCGTGCGCGCACGAGGTCTTCGTATCTCACGACCATGCGCTCGTTGGCGATCCGTGCGAGCCAGTGCTCAGCATGAGCAATATAAGATTCCCATAGGGCGAACGCTCCTTCGAGCGTCAAGCACCGAACAGAGCCTCGAAAGCCCACGCGCTCCAGATACGTCCGACGACTGGGCCGATGGAACGCCCTGCGGAACCGGTCCTGTTGCCATCGGAGATATTGCTGCTCTCGAACGACCAGGCTCTGCGCCACATCCACACCATGACGCACGATGAAGATAATCTTCGCGTCGGGAAAGAGCTCCACCCACAGGGGGAGCGTGAGCACAGTGCGCGGGTCCTTCCATCCCCACGGCCGATCCAGTCGCGCCAGAGAGCGATACCGACACCACTGCCGCCATCCCAAGTACTCTCGAACACGCCAGGAGAGCAAATCTCTCTCCAGACATCGAAGTGTCATCTGGACGATCTCCGGGTTCTGCAGAAACTCGTGGATCGGATCGGGGCGATCCCAGGACGCTCGCGCTTGCCTGAGGATGAGTTCATTCAAATGCAGGAAGAAGACCGACTCATGATGACTCTCCAGCCGCTGCCCGAGAAAGAGCCCGAGCCGATCCAGCAGACGGGCCAGAAGGGTCGTTCCCGACCGATGCATTCCCGCCACGATCACAGGTGGCACGCGAACCGAAATGCTCATCCTCGGAAGCGAAAAGAGCGGGGGATGAGCCGAGGCACGCGCCTCCACACCATAGCGGTTCTCCTTCTGGAACCGCTATAATATCTGCGCCTTTGCCCTTGGCCGGTCCGTGACCTCCACTGGGCTCACCTCTTCAGACCGGCCAATGCTCTCCCCCGGAGAAAGAGTCCGCTGCTCATAGTATGCTCTCGCCCTTCCCCAACCAGGACCTTAAGCCGCACCACCTCAGTAAGGCGATACTGCCGGAGAAAAGGTCTGGAACACCCCACGACGACGGCCACCTCTTGCCTCCACTGATCCGCATCGAAGCTCCTCCACTATAGTACTTTTCGAACCAAGGCGTCGGTTACATAGGTCGCACAATGGGCTGAGAGAGGGGGCATCTCCAGATCGAGCTCCGAGAATCTGCGCTCTTCTTCAAAAAGGTGAAGATGTGGAGAACCTTGCCGGAGGGAAGGCCTTCCTCGCACTGTCTTCACGCGCGCAGATACTTGGCAGCCCAGCGAGAAGTCGGTAGAATGAGAAGCCCTATGGCATGGGGAGAGGAATGATTATGATGAACTGTCTCTACCGCGTGGGGATCGGACTCCTTCTACTCGGCCTGCCTCTGGAGGACCTCGCCTCCGAAGGAGCGCGCGCTCAATCTCACGCATGGATTCGAGGTACCGTTCTCGACGCGAAGGGGGCGCGCATCCCCGGCGCACAGGTCTTCTTGCGGCACAATCAGCGAACGGTCGCCAGCACGCTCTCAAACGAGGTCGGAGAATTCACATTCACTGATGTCCCGCGTGGGGTCTACGAGCTGATCGTTCACGCACGAGGCTTCGCGGAACGGCGTCTCCCCGTCCGGATTATGACGGCCGAAGAGACTCGCCTGCACGTGATGCTAGAAGTCGAACCGTTCACCGAGGCACTGACCGTCACAGGAGAAGGAGGAGTTATAGATGAGACGGCGCGAGCTGTGCAATCGGTGAGCGTAATCACGTCGGATCAGGTGGCCGTTCGCGCGAAAGCCGTCCTCGCTCAAGCCGTGAACGAAGAGGTGGGCGTCCATCTGCAGCGGACAAGTCCTACGATCGCAGGCGTTTTCATTCGCGGGCTCGGCGGCAATAAGGTCAACTTCTACGTGGATGGCATTCGATATTCGACATCGGCAATGCGCTCCGGCATTCATACCTTTCTCAGCCTGCTCGACCCCACGCATGTCGAAGCCATTGAGGTCTTGCGCGGTCCGCGTAGCGCGGATTACGGGAGCGATGCCCTGGGCGGAAGCTTTCAACTCCTGACGTGGGCTCCGCCTCTGGCTACCGACCGCAGGATCTGGCACGGGAGCTGGGCGACGACGATGAATACAGCAGATTGGAGCGTGGGATCGAACCTCCGCGCCGGATTGGGGATGCGCACCTTCGGACTCGTTCTCAACACTGTTGGGCGACGCGTCAACACGCTCCGACCCGGACGCGGCTTGGACTCCCACTCCGCGGTGACGCGATTCCTGGGCCTTCCCTCAAGCGTGCTCTACGGTCCGCGTCTACCGGACACTGGCTTCACGCAATATGGAGGGAGCATGAATCTGTTGTGGGCTCCCACGCCAGCGTCCTCCGTTCGGGTCCACTATCAACGGGCGCAGCAAGACGGGGGGAAGCGCTTCGATCAACTGCTCGGCGGAGATGGGAATCTCATCGCCGATTTGCGGAATCTGATGCTCGACTTCTTCTATGTGCGGTATGATCGCCAGGCATTCGCCGGAATGGACTACCTTGCCCTCTCATACTCCTTCACGGCGCAGCGCGAGGAGCGGGTGAATCAAGGCGGCAGCGGGAATCCGCGTGCTGCCATCGTCCACGAGTATGAGAAGATGCGCGTTCACGGGTTTCAGGCGCGCGCCGAGACGTTCTGGCGCAGACATTTCCTTCGTCTGGGCGGGGAGGTGTATCATGAACGAATGCGCGCTCCCGCCTTTGCCCTCAATCCCGTTACTCTCGGGATAACGCTGCGCCGTCCGCGCGTTCCCGATCGCGCTCGCTATGCGCACGGGGGCGCCTACGTCCTGGACGTCTTCGAGCCGCGACAAGGATGGGTGAAGCTGATCGGAGGCCTCCGCGTGAGCGGGGCGCACTACCGCGTTCGAGCTGAAGATGCGCCGATTGTGGAGGGACGCCCGCTCTGGCCCAGCGACGCGCTTCACGTCTGGGACGTAAGCGGCCGCGCCGGAGTCCTCATCCCGCTGGGGAACTCGCTCAGCGTCTCCCTCCACTTCAGCCGGGGGTTCCGCGCGCCGAGCATGACAGATCTCGGCACGCTCGGACTCACAGGCTCCGGCTTTGAAGTCTCCGCTCGAGACGTCGCACCCTTTGGCGGATTCATCGGCTCTACGGCAGACCGCACAGCCGTCTCGACAGGACGCCCAGTCGCTCCGCTCAAGCCCGAACTGAGTTGGAGCTATGATGTCAGTGTGCGCTACCGACATGCTCGCTTTCGAGGAGAACTCACCACCTTCTTGAACGACATCACGCGTATGATTGCCAAGCAGGCGTTGATCCTTCCCCCGGGAGCGGTCGGACTCTCTCTGGGGGGCGAACCGATTATCGCGCAAACGCCTAATGGGACGGTCTTCGTTGCGGCTTCTTCAGCCCCTGTGCTCGTGCGCGTGAATTTCGGCGATGCGCGGTTCTGGGGGATCGAATACACGGGGACTCTCGAGCTCTCCCAACGGTGGAACCTCGACATCCTGTACACGTACATTTCGGCGAAGGATCGGAGCACGGGTCAGCCGCCCAATATCGAGGGGAGCCTTCCAGCCCCAGATGCATGGCTCCGCGTGCGATATATGCCCACGCGTCGGTTTTGGATCGAACCATATCTTCACGCGGCCGCTCGCCAGACGCGGCTCTCGACGCTCGCCTTGGAAGACCGACGTACGGGAGCCACGCGCTCGCGCGCGAGCATCGCCAGCTTCTTCCGCAACGGCGCCACCGTGCGCGGACTCGTCGCTCCTGGGCCTGATGGCCGCCTGGGCACGGACGATGATGTCTTGATCCCCACGGGAGAGACCTTGGCGCAGGTCCAGGATCGCGTGCTCGGTCCTGGCGTTCAAAGCGCCCCACTTTATCGCGCAGTTCCCGGCTACGTTGTCCTCAACGTCCGCTCGGGATTCCGCATCGGCGAAAACCATCAACTGATCCTCGACGTCGAAAACGTGACCGATCGAAATTATCGCGGCGTCACGTGGGGAATGGACGCTCCCGGACGCAGCCTCTTCCTCCGTTATCAGTATACCTTTTGAGCTCTGGAGGTGCCGATGATTCGATCTCTGATCCATGCATGCGGCCAGAGGCCACCACTGAGATTCCTTCTGGGTTTCCTAGTGGCCCTCGGCGTCCTCGTTTCTCTTCACGCCAGGCCGCAGAGACCAACGGATCAGCCCTATGTCGTCGCCTACTACTACAAGATCAAGTGGGGACACTATGACGAGTTCCTGCATCTGTTCAAGAAGAACCATTGGCCTCTTCTCAAGGCCGAACAAGAACAGGGGCGCATCCTCCGCGTGGAAGCTTATCAGCCGACCTTTCACGGCGAAGGACGAGCGGATTGGCACTTTATGACCGTCATCGTCTATAAGAACTGGAATGCCGTTATTGACCAATCGGGGCGCGAAGAGCTGTTGCGTCGCCTCTTCCCGGATCAGGAGCGATTCCGGGCCGAAGAGCGACGGCGCTTTGAGCTGCTGGAAGCTCATTGGGACGTGCCGCTCACGCCCGTTGCTCTAGATCGGTGACGGTCCTCGTCGAGAGATAGTCACTCCTCTGCGGACCTCAACTCTTCAAGAGGGTAAAGGACGAGTCCGGAGAGAAGTTTCGGATAGAAATCTGTGGACTTCTGTGGCATGAGGTGCCCGCTGAGGGCCAAAGCGTACACCTGCTCCACGCGCGTCGGATTCAGGAAGAAACCCAGTTGTGCGCGTCCCTGCTGAACAGCGCGCGCGCCTTCCTCGAACTCCCGAATGTAGACGATATGCCGCTCGGCCTGAATGTCCTCCTCGCTCATGCCCAGTCCGCACTCGATGAGCAGGCGGTGGAGTACAGCCGTCTCGAGCGTTCGTTCCTGCGGCGTCAACCTCTCAAGTGCTCGTTCTGTCGCTTCTGTCGGGCGCAGTGTGAGAAGATGAAAGGCCGGGCTTCCGGCGAGCATCAGGCCGAAGGTCATCCGTCGCCGCCCCTCTTCCACTAGGCGCGCTCGCAAGGACGCAAGGGCTTCAGCCGAGAGGTCTCCAAGAGGGAGATGCGTCACCTCAAAATGATGCTCGATGAAGTCAAAGAACCGCTTCGAATCAAACGCTTCCAGACCTACGATCAGCCGATGCGTGGGCAGAATCGTCATTCCCTCATCCCGCCAATTGAAGAAGGCCATGAGCATACGCTCATAAAGCGCATGGTCATCTACTCGCCCCGCTTGGGCTCGCCGCTCGTCGCGATAGATCAATGCCGTCTCGTAGCGATGATGCCCATCGGCGATCACCAGCTGTCGCGGAGCCATCAGCCGCTGAATCGCCTCGATGACATCTGGCGCATACAGAGGCCACAATTGGTGCTCCACCCCGTTCTCATCCACGACGTCCACCTCCGGCGGTCCGCTAGTGCACCGATCTAAGAGGGCGTGAATCTCAAACGCTGGATCGTCATAGAGCATGAAGATCGGCTCCAAGTGCGCGCGCGTAGCGCGAAGCAGCTGCAGGCGGTCTTCCTTCGGTCCCCTCAGGGTACGCTCATGGGGGAAGATGATCCCTCGCTCGAAATCCTCAAGCTGCCCGAGTGCTAAAAACCCCTTCCGTATCTTCATCGGCCCATCTGGCGGGACGCGATACTTCTGGAAGTAGGCGTACATCGCCGGCGCGCGATCCGCGACGAGAATGCGTTCGCGCACCCACCGCCGCAGCTCCGCGCGCGCCCGCGTGTAGACGTTATCCGTCTCCGTGTCTTCAGGGAACCTTTTCCCGAGAATCAACCGCACGAAGTTATACGGGCTCCGGGCATAGTACCGCTCCTGCATCTCCGGCGTGATCTTGTCGTAAGGTTGCGTCAAAACGGCCGCCAGATCCCCAATCTTCTCCTGATTATACCGCAGCGCCCGAAACGGATAGACCTTCACCATATCGAGCATTAACTCTGACACGAACCCTTCAAGCATGTCCAGCCGTGGGGAAGGATCACCGCAGGACCCCAAGAAGTGCATCCTTCCCCACCGGCAATAAGCGAGAGTCCTTCCGCTCCTGCGATCCAGAAATTACGCAGCCGCTGCCTCTTTGTACAGGTATCCGGCGACTAATCCTGCGATCACGTACTCGATGAGATTCGCCACGATCCCAATGAGCATCAAACTGGTGGGCCAAAGACGCATGGGCGAGAAACCAATCCAGATCAGGAGACCAGCGACGACCCAAAGATAGAGCCCGGCCACAATGGCCGTCTTCGGTCCTGCTCCATATCGAGGCCGAATCGCCGCATACAACCATGCCACCATGATGCCGAACACTAACCCCACGATCCAGATGAGGATTACCCCCGGCATTCTCGGAAGCTCTCGACCGAGATCCCGCATCGCGTCTTCCCATCTCGTTCGGAAGAAGACCCCGTGAATCACCATTTCCAGGACGTTAATAATCACCCCGGCGACCACACCTCCAAGTATGATGCGCGCTATGTTCATAGCCCCTCCCTCCTTAGTTTGGACTGCGGGCAGCCGGCTTTACATTATCGCATTTCAGCCGATCTGTCAAAGATTTTTTTCAAAATGGGATCCTGCGCAGGTCAGCCGTATGCGTTGGGAGACGGAAGCCCTGGCAGCTTCACCGGGGCAAGCCGACAGCGCGGCACCGCTCTCTCAGATCAGAAGGGAGGAGGACGGTCAGAGCTCTGCCATCCTCGAATTCGCTCGGCTCGCCGAGAATGAGAGGCGATCTCTCGCGACTCTCACGTGAGCCAGAACGAGGAGGTATCGCGTGCTCCCCGCTCATGATGCGCCTTCAATTGTTCGGCGTATCGCCGGAAGTCCTCGCTCGCGAGATATGATTCGGGCAAAACGCGCGCCAGATACTCGAGATACTTCTCCGGAGCGATCGGCTGCCCTCCCTCGGTAAGCAAGTTCCCCTGCAGATCATACGGTTGGAAGACGTACTCCTCGGGTCCGCGCCTCCGGAAGAACCGGCGATCCGGAAGGAAGAGCAGATCTTCCGGTCGAATGCCCCGGCGCGATTCTCCGGAACACTGCACTTCGCGAATGAGGCTCCTGGCCTCATCCGGGGACAGGTTCGGATGATGCACGCGCGCGATGGCGATATTCGTCCCCTCAATGATCGCCTCAACTTCGGCGATATATTCAGCCTGCGCCTGACCATTGGTCTTCGGCTTGAAGCCGAAGGCGACGGCCGTCTCGCCGGACCGTTCGTTCCCGAACATCTCCAGCCCGCGCGGATACCACTTGTTGATCGCTCGCTGAATGTCCCCCACGCTGTACGCTCCTTGTCCTCGAGTGGCCGCCACGGCCAATTCCTTCAACGCTCGACGGCCAAAGCCCATGTGGAAGCCCTCTTCGCCAAGCATCGGCGGCATGCTGCGCGCCATGGGCGCATAGCTGAAAATCTGCATCATCTCGAGCTGGTACTTCCCCACCAGATCAATGATGGCCGTGTAAACGGCATTATCCAAGAAGTCCCGAAACTCGATGTTGAACGCATCCAGCACATGCGTCCCTGTTCGCATCGAGAGCAACTCCTCGATCGTCTCGGCGGCGACATCTCCATGTCCTGGGCGCTTCCATGTCGGATCGTGATCGAGAACCCAAAACATCTGATAGGCATGTCGCAGCTCCTCGGCCATGATCCGGAGGATCTCAAATCGGGCCTCATCATCAGGAGCGGAATCCAAGCTCATCCGATGCTGCTCGATCGAGCCGAATTCGGTCGAGCACTGGGCCCGAATGATCCGACGGGCCGTGTAGAACATATTCCCCACCATCTCGGCGGCCCGTTCGATCTTCGGCTGACCCGCGTACTTTCCGACCTCGATCACTCCGGATGGCAGCTCCCCCACCTTAGCCACGAGTTGGAATCGTGGCAGGCTCGGGAAATACTTCTCCCAATATGCCAGCAGGAGGTCGAGCTCGGGGAAGTTCTTCCTCTGCCACTCGAGGATGGCCTGATGGTATTTCGGGCTGATAGTCGTCACCGTATACCGGATCGCCATAAGCTCCCTCTTCCTCCTGGAGACCTTTCTTCGCCTGCAAGAGCAGATTCTCTCACAACAGCGGGGAAACCGCAACACGAGCGAGTCCTCGGGCTACCGGAGGAACCGCTCCTTTTCTGGCCAGGGAGACGGATGCTTTCCGTCCACCGGGGAATCGCCGCAGGCAGAGGCACTTCACCATTGAAACGCATCCGCCTTTTGCATATAATCCTCTCTGCATGGCCCGAATTCAGACGAGGAGGATACCTATGACTCGGAAATACGCGGCGTGGAACGTGGTCGGGGGACTCTTGTTCCTGCTGTTGCTGAGCGGTCGGGCCTGGGCGCAGGCGACGACCTCGCTCTCGGGTACGGTGACCGATCCAACAGGCGCAGTCGTCGTCGGCGCGACCGTGACGCTCACCAACGTGGCTACGGGAGTCACCCGGATGACAACGACGAACGAGCGAGGGTATTATGCCTTCCCGCAACTCCCCCCGGGGACATATAACCTGCGGGTGGAGATGACGGGCTTCAAGAGCATCGTCCGGTCGAACCTGCAATTGCTGGTGAATATGCCGACGGTTCTCGATCTCCAGTTCACGGAAGTGGGAGAGGTTGTGGAGACCATCGAAGTCGTCGGCGAGGCGCTCATCAACAAGGCCGATGCCTCAATTGGCAACCCCTTCGGCGAGGTGCAGATTCGGCAGCTTCCCTTGCTCGCCCGCAATGTGGTGGAGCTGCTCAGCCTGCAGCCCGGAGCGGTGTTCTTACCGACTGGGGATATTCGCAGCGGGAGTATCAGCGGCAGCCGGAGTGATCAACAGAATGTGACGCTGGACGGCGTGGATGTCAACGACCCGCAATTCGGCTTCGCCTACACGTCGGTCCTGCGGATGACCCTTGACTCGACTCAAGAGTTCCGCGTGACAACGACTAACTACAATGCCAACCAGGGGCGCTCGAGCTCCGCCCAAGTGAGCTTGGTGACCAAGCGCGGGACGAACGAGCTGCATGGGTCCCTCTACTGGTACCATCGGAACACGGCCACGTCGGCCAATGAGTTCTTCAACAAGCTCGCCCAGATCGAATCAGGGCGACCGAATAAGCCGCCCGTTTTGAACTATCACATCTTCGGCGCCTCAGCCGGTGGGCCGATCCTCAAAGATCGGTGGTTCATCTTCGGCAACTACGAGGGGCTGCGGGAGAAGCGGGAGGAACCCGTCCTCCGCTCTGTTCCCTCTTCCTTGGTCCGCCACGGCTACTTCCAATATCGGTGCGCGAACCCAGCTGAGTGTCCAGCGACGACAATCACTGTAGCCGGACGCACGTTCAATATCCCGGCCGGCATCCGCGTCCTCACCCCTGCGGAAGCCGCCACGCTGGATCCCTTGGGCATCGGCACCAACCCGGCGCTCATGCGCTATCTGCAACAGTTCCCCGAGCCGAATGATCCGGGCCGAGATGGCCTGAACATCATGGGCTTCCGCTTTGTCGCTCCGATCAAGAACGACTTCAACACCTACATCCTTCGCAGCGATTTCAACATTGACCGAGCCGGTCGGCACACGCTCTTCTGGCGCGGTAACTTGCAAGATGACGTCATCAACTCCGAGCCTCAGTATCCCGGGCTGCCGCCTAACCAGAAAACGCTCGTCAATTCCAAAGGATTCGCGCTCGGCTACGATGCGACAGTGAAGCCGAACCTGGTGAACACGTTCCGCTACGGTCTGACGCGGCTCGGTTCGACGACAGCGGGCTTGCAGCAACGCACGCAGGTGACGCTCCGCTTCCTCAACAACATCCCAGCGCCGACCAGTTCCTCGGGGCGCATCGCGAGCACGCATAATCTGGTGGACGACATCTCCTGGATTCGCGGCGCGCACACTGTTCAAGCAGGCGTCAACGTTCGCCTCACGCGCATCCCGCGCTTCACCAATGAGACATCCTTCCACACCGTAGTCGGCAACGGGTCTTGGCTCTTGGGCGTGGGACGGTATACGGCCCCTGGGCACCCGCGCTGCACGCAACCGGGATGCCGGACGCTCCCGGCTGTGGCTTCGGGATTCTACGCGGCTTGGGCCGATGGCTTCCCCATCCTGGTCCTGGGAACGATCACGCAGTTCACGGCGCGGTACAACTACGATAAGCAGGGGAACGTCTTGCCGGAAGGCGCGCTCATCCGCCGCCGCTACGCTACGAACGAGTACGAGGGGTATGTGCAAGATCAATGGCGAGTGAGGCCGAATCTCACAGTCACAGCGGGCGTGCGGTACTACCTCTACTCGCCGCCGTGGGAGACAAACGGCCTGCAGGTCCGACCGACGCCGAGCTTCGGCGAATGGTTCGAGCTGCGGCGCGTGAGCATGCTCAAAGGCATCCCCTCTTATGATCTGCCGCGCATCAGCTTCGACCTGGCCGGTCCGGCCAACGGCAAGCCGGGCTTCTTCGCCAAGGATTTCAACAACTGGTCGCCGCGCGTCTCTGTCGCGTGGTCTCCGCGCGGGTTCCTGCGACCGCTCTTCGGTGATGGACGCACGGTCTTCCGGTTCGGGTACGGCTTGGTCTACGACCGCATCGGGCATGCTCTGGCGACGACGTTTGACCAAGCGGGTTCGTTTGGCCTGACGACGAGCTTGACGACCGTCTGGGGGACGATCACTGAAGCCAATGCGCCGCGCTTCACAGGCGTCTTCGATGTCCCGCGCGTCGCGCGCGATGGATCGGAGTTCCAGCGACCCGCGCCTCCAGGCGGCTTCCCGCAGACTCCGCCCTTCGGGTTGTTCGCTATTACGACGAGCATTGATGACACGCTCAAGACGCCGTACGCTCACATGTTCAACCTCTTCATCGGGCGCGAACTGCCGAAGAACTTCAGCGTCGAAGTGGGCTACGTCGGACGTCGCGGACGGAAGCTTCTCACGCGGCGCGATCTCGCCATGCCCATGAACCTCGTGGATCCAAAGTCCGGGATGGACTACTTCACGGCCGCGCAGATGTTGGTCCGTCTGATAGAAGCGAATACGCCGGTGAGCGCTGTGCCGAAGATCCCCTACTGGGAGAACCTCTTCCCCACAGCCGGAGCTCGCGCGGGCGGTGGTCTGACGAGCACCCAGGCCATCTATCAGGTCTTCCGCGAGAATGAGCCCGATTATATAACGGCGCTCTATCTGATTGACCTCTTCTGCGAACCGGCCTGCTTCGGAGCGACGCCTGACAATCCCGCGGGCAAGCCCTACGCCTTCTGGAACGACCAGTACTCCTCGCTCGCCGGTCAGAGCACGATCGGATTCTCCGAGTACCACGCCCTCCAGCTCCTTGTGCGCAAGCGCTTCAGTGCCGGCACGCAGTTCGACTTCAACTACACGCTCTCGAAATCACTCGATCTCACTTCGGGAACGGAGCGCGGCGGGGCTTTTGGGAGCTTCTTCTCGGGTGGGTACACTGATTTCATCATCAACTCCTGGAGCCCGCGCCTGCAGTACTCCTTCTCCGACTTCGACGTGCGGCATCAGGTGAACGCCAACTGGATCGTCGAGCTGCCGTTTGGCCGCGGCAAGCCTCTGGGCGGAAACGTGCCGGGCTGGGCGAACCACGTCATCGGCGGCTGGCAGACGACGGGCTTGCTCCGGTGGACGAGCGGATTCCCGCTCAACATCATCAACTGCCGCTCCTGCTGGGCGACGAACTGGAACCTGCAGGGGAACGCGGAGCTGAAGGAAGGCGTGACCCAGTATCCCGTCGGAGAGACGAACCGAAGTTACAAGTTCCCGGATGGAAAGGTTCGACCGGCAGCCTTCCGCAATCCGGCCGAGGTGTTGAAAGCACTCCGGTTCCAGCGTCCGGGAGAGGTCGGCTTCCGCAATCGAATCCGCGGGGATGGGTATTTCTCGATTGATTTCGGGTTGATGAAAGCTTTCTCCATCACCGAGACGCATCGGTTGCAGTTCCGATGGGAAGTCTTCAACCTGACCAACTCCGTGCGCTTCGATACGGGTAACATGCTGGCGTTCCCGGATATCTCGGCGACCTTCGGGCGATACGAGGGTACGCTCACGCGGCCACGTATCATGCAGTTCGCGTTGCGGTACGAGTTCTGAGTGCGTGAGTTCCTTCGGCCGGCAGCGTGTGCCCTGGTGCCAAGCTGCCGGCCGTCTTTTACGCGAGGGATGCCAGTCCCGTCGCGATGCCGATCATGAACAGGGTGTAGAAGACAAGCGCGATATAGCGAATCCGCCAATTCGTCGAGGACGTTCGGTCTCCCCTTTCAACTTGGGACGCACCTCTAAGCAAATCACGATCCGGCGGCCAGAGCGTCTCCGCAGGGACGTTTTTTGCCGGATGCCACAGGCTGACCCCATAGCCCACGACGATGGCGACCAGACAGCCGAGAGCATTCCACCACAACCAGGAGATGTGAGGACAGACCAGCCAGAGCCAGAGATTGACCGCAATGCCCGCGAGGACTCCGAGCTTCGCTCCGACGCCACTTGTCCGACGCGTCAACATGCCCAGAAGAAAAGCCGCCAAGATCGGTCCGTAAAAGACCGACCCAATCTTGTTGATCGCCTCGATGACCGTCTCCGAAAGACGTCCGGCCAGGAAGGCGAATCCGACACAGGCGATCCCCCACATGACCGTGAATCGTTTCGACCACAGGAGCAACTCCTGTTCGGTCGCTCTCGGATTCACATAGCGCTGATAGACGTCGCGCAGTGTCGCCGCGCTCAGAGAGTTCAACGCCGAATCGAGCGAGGACATGGCTGCGGCTAAAATAGCGATGAGAATGAGTCCCGTCACTCCAGGGGGCAAGGCATACACGATGAAGAGCGGGACCAAGTAATCCACGCGATCCTGAGGGATGCGCGCAGCGAATTCAGCATGTTGGCGCGCATACACGCCGATCAGCAGGCCCATGAGGCAATACGCGAGGACAAGGGGGAACCGCGCGATCCCATTCAGTAGCAGCGAGCGCCTTCCCTCATCCAAATGCCCGACGGAGATCTCCCGCTGCATCTGACTCTGGTCGCAGCCATAGTAGGAGGCGTAGAGGAAGAAGCCTCCAATGACGAGAGGCCAGAAGCCAAAATCCTCTCCATCACCCCATCCGTGCGCCGTCCATCGGATCGCCTTTAAGCGCTCTCGTGGAAGCGCGCTCCACAGCTCGTCCCATCCGCCAATGAAGCGATAGGCCTCAAGACCACAGAGGACGATGCCAAGCCCCAGGATCGCCATCTGGATGAGATCGCTGTAGACGACCGCCTTCATCCCGCCCCAGGCATCATAGAGCAACGTGACGAGACCGGTCATGAGGATCGTCGCCCAGAGCGGGATACCGATCGTCGCCGAGAGCACGATGGCCAAGGCGAAGATAGTCACTCCGGAAGCCATGGCGCGACTCACCTGGAACAGGAGGCTCACCACTGTGCGCGTGCTCGCATCGAAGCGGCGCTCCAGATACTCGTAGATGCTGAAGACGCGATTTCGATGATACACCGGCAGGACGACGATCATCAGGAACACAAGCGCCAGGGGGACGGCGAATTCATATCCCAGCCAGACCAATCCCCCTCCGGGCCGTAGCGCGACGAACGCGGGCGCCGAGATGAAGCTCACCGCCCCAAGTTGCGTCGCCATCGTCGAGAGTCCGGCACTCCACCAGCGGAGGCGTCGTCCGCTCAGATAATAGTCCTCGACATTCACCTGCTGTCGCCCCAGGAATCGTCCGAGCGCCAGAAGCCCGAGCAGATATCCGACGACGATGATCCAATCCCACAGCGTCATTCGGCGCCTCTCCTTTTGTGCCCCTTCGGCTCCGGGCGAATCCGTCGCAGAGAAGACGCGAAGCGCGAGAAGTTATAGTAGCCCGATGCTCTCGCTCGGTCAAAGTCAGGGCTAGCGACCGCTGACCTCTGGCGAACACGTGGTCGTGTGCGTGGCCCTCTCCACGCGCGACCGAATCTCATTCCACTTCGCGGGATTCAACCGCGCGCTGTGGCGTCGGGCACGAGCCCTTCCCCCACAACCCTCCTCGGGATCGCGGGCGCGGACGTTGCATGCCGTTGCTATCTGTGCTACTCATATACGGCACCTGATCGGGGGGGAGTATGCAGGTGAACGATCCGGAAGCAATTCGGCGAATTCTGCAACAGGCGCGAACGATCGCCATTGTCGGCCTCTCGTCGAAGCCCACGCGCCCGAGCTATGGCGTCGCCCAGTATCTCCACGCGCAGGGGTATCGAGTCATCCCCGTCAACCCGAACGAGGTGGAGGTGCTCGGTGAACGCGCGTATGCCCGGCTCTCAGAGGTTCCCGAGCGCATTGACGTCGTGACCATCTTCCGCCGTTCGGAAGCTGTCCCTCCGATCGTGGAGGAAGCCATTCGAATTGGTGCCTGGGCCGTCTGGATGCAAGAGGGGGTCATCAATGAGGATGCGGCTCGTCGCGCCCAGGAAGCCGGCGTGCTCGTCATCATGAACCGGTGCATGTTGAAGGAGCACCGGAAGCTCGTGATGGCACATCCCGAAGACGCAGCGAGGTCTCCCTATGCCTGATCGCTGGGACGCACTCGTCATTGGGGCCGGCCATAATGGCCTTGTAGCCGCCGCCTATTTGGCGCGCGCGGGATTACGCGTTCTCGTCCTCGAGCGCCGATCGCGGGTTGGCGGCGCCTGCACGACGGAAGACGTTTTTCCGGGCTTTCGCGTCTCCACAGCGGCTTATCTGTGCAGCCTCTTTCCGGAACGCCTCATCCGAGAACTTGAGCTCCCACGTTACGGGTATCACGTCTATGCGAAAGATCCGGCGTTTTTCACCCCCTTCCCCGATGGGCGCTTCCTTCTCTTTTGGCAAGACCAGAAGCGCACTTGCGAAGAGATCGCGAAGTTCTCCCGCCGAGATGCCGAGATCTATCCCGACTATGAGGCTCATCTGGAGCAGCTCGCTCAGTGGATGGAACGCCTTTTGTGGCATGCTCCACCGAACCTGGCGCGAATGACAGTGCGCGATCTCTGGGACATGGGAACGCTCGGCTGGAGCGTGCTTCAAATGGAGAAATCCGCGCGCATCAGCCTGCTGAAGCTTCTCACGCAAAGCGCCGCCGATTTCCTCGAAACCTGGTTCGAGTCCGAGGAGGTGAAGGTCACGTTAGCGACTGACGGTGTCATCGGCACAGCTGGTGGTCCGCGGACGCCCGGGACGGCCTACGTGCTGCTGCATCACGTCATGGGGAAGGTCAACGGCCATCGAGGCCTCTGGGGATTTGTGCGCGGAGGAATGGGAGCGCTCTCGGAGGCAATTGCCGCCGCTGCTCGTGCCGCCGGAGCGAGCATCCGCACCGAAGCCGATGTGCACCGTCTCTTGGTGAAGGAGGGACGCGTCGTAGGCGCCGTGCTCACTACCGGCGAGGAGATTCGCGCCCGTCTCGTCCTCTCCAATGCGGATCCCAAGCGCACGTTCCTCGAGCTCGTGGGCGAATCCGAGCTGGATCCAGAGTTCGCGCGCCAGGTGAAGGTGATTCGCATGAGCGGATATGCGATGAAGATCAACCTGGCGCTTGACGACCTGCCCAATTTCACAGCTCTCCCTGGAACGCGCCTCATGCCCCATCATCGGACGACGATCCACATCTGTCCCGACCTCGACTACATTGAGCGCGCATGGGATGAGGCCAAGCATGGTCGCCCCTCTTCCTTCCCGATGCTGGAGATCACCATCCCTACGACATACGATGACTCGCTCGCACCGCCGGGGAAACACATCATGGGCATCTTCCTTCAATACGCCCCCTATCGCTTGCGGGAAGGCGAGTGGCGCGCGCAGAAAGAGGCCTACGCCGATCGGGTGATGGATCTCATCGAGGAGTACGCACCGGGATTCAAGAACCTCGTTCTCGATCGGCACATTCTTTCGCCGCGTGATCTCGAGGAAGAATTTGCCCTCACCGGGGGCAATATCTTTCACGGGGACATGAGTCCGGATCAGCTCTTCGCGTTGCGTCCGGTGCCTGGATGGGCGCGCTATCGCACGCCCATTCGCGGACTCTACCTGTGCGGAGCGGGAGCGCACCCGGGGGGCGGGGTCATGGGCATTCCCGGATATAATGCGGCGCGCGCCGCCTTGTGCGATTGGCGATGGCGGCGAGTATGAGCACCGAACGCGCGGAGATGACCCTTGTCCGAGCTCTCGGCCGATGGAGCCTTACCGCATTGGTCATCAATGCGATTATCGGCAGTGGGATCTTCGGCCTCCCCTCAATTGTCGCTGGATACGTGGGAGCGCTCAGCCCTTTGGCCTATCTCATTGCCGCGACGGGAATGGGCCTGATCATGGCATGCTTTGCCGAAGTCGCTTCGCGCTTCACGGCAGCCGGTGGCCCTTATCTCTACGCGCGAGAAGCCTTCGGACCGTTGATCGGCCTGCAAATCGGATGGCTCACTTGGCTGGTTCGAATCACAGCAGCCGCCGCGAATGCGAATCTCTTCGTCCTCTATCTGGCCGAATTCTGGCCTTCGGCTCATGAGCCCCTGCCGCGCGCGCTTTTGTTGACGCTTCTCATCGGCGGGCTCGCCGCAGTGAACTATCGGGGCGTGCGCGCCGGCGCTCAGGTGAGCAATGTCTTCGCCCTCCTGAAGCTCATTCCGCTCCTTCTCTTCATCGCCGTCGGCGTCTCCTTTCTGAAGCCGATCGAGGTGCGCTCTCCTTCCCCGTCGGCCGATGCCTGGCTGCACGCTGTGCTCGTGCTCGTCTATGCTTACGGAGGATTCGAAGCGGCCCTCCTGCCCATGGCAGAGGCCAAGAACCCTCGGCGCGATGCCCCCTTTGCGCTTGGAGTCGCGCTGGTGGTCGTCACGACGATCTTCACCCTCATTCAAGTGGTCGTGGTGGGCACGTTACCGGACGCGGCGCACACGGATCGTCCTCTGGCGTCGGCTGCGCGCGCGTTCTCGGGAACGCTCGGAGCGTGGATGATCAGCGCGGGCGCGCTCATCTCGGTCTACGGCTACCTTAGCTCGATGATGCTGAACGCACCGCGGCTGACGTTCGCTCTGGCAGAACGCGGCGACTTGCCGCACATTTTCGCCGCCATCCATCCCCGATTTCGCACCCCACATGTTTCGATCGTGGCCTTCGCCCTCCTGACATGGGGATTGGCCATCGTGGGAACGTTCGCCTGGAACGTCATGCTCTCGGCAGTCGCGCGCCTGTTCACGTATGCTGCGACGTGTCTGGCGCTGATCGTCCTGAGGAGGAAGGGGACCGAGGAACCGGCGTTCCGACTCCCTCAAGGCCCAGTCTGGGCCATCCTCGCGCTCGCGTTCTCGCTCATCTTAACGACGCGCATGGGAAGCGGAGACATGATCGCACTCCTGGTGACCTCCTTGCTGGCCCTGGCCAACTGGGCATGGCGTGCTCACGGTCAGCGACAGCAGACAGCTGCTCCGGCCTCCTGAAAGCGCCCTCGTCCGGATGCGCTCACATCCGCTCGGGGACCTCAATGCCCAGCAGTTCCAACGCCTGCGTGAGGCGCTCGCAGACGATCTCCGTGAGGGCAATATAGACCTCGCGCACGAGCGGATCGCTTTCGCTCAAGATGTGATAGCCGTGGTAGAAGTTGTTAAAGCGCTGGGCGAGCTGGAAAGCATATTTGGCGAGGATCGCCGGCTCGTAGCTCTCGCACGCCTGCCGGACGAATTCGTCGAATCGGGCCGCTGTATAGAGCAACGTCCATAAATCGTCATGCGCGTTCAAGAGGCGATTGATCTCCGGAATGTGTTCCGGCCCGAGCGGGGAGCGGTGCCATCCGGCCTCCTCAAGCTTTCGAAAGATACTGCGCGCGCGCACGACGGCGTATTGCACATACGGGCCGGTCTCCCCCTCGAAGGAGAGGGCTTCGGCGAAGTCGAACGCAATGGCCGTCGTCCGCGCATACTTGAGTAAGAAATAACGGAGAGCGCCGACAGCGATCTGATGCGCCAGATGGCGAGCCTCGACATCCGGCAATTCGGGATGTCGGGCCCAAACTTCCAGCATGGCTTTCTCCTCAAGCTTATCAATGAGGTCGTCGGCTTTCACACCGAGACCGCGCCGTCCTGACATACTGATCTGCTGACGCTCCAGCTCCTCCGAAGACAGCTCGATCCCCAGCTCCACACACGCGCGCGGCGTCAATGCGACCTTCTCATAAGCAATATGGGCGCTACGCTCGACGCGCGGATCCGCGACCACAGCGCGAACGGCCTCCTTCACGAACCGCTGCAGATATGTCTGCTCCGATCCGATCACGCTCAGATAAGCCGACCCGTGCCCGAACTCGGGATGCGCGTCCTGCGCCGTCGGATCGCTCGTCGTGATCCAGGTTGTATGCCCGTTCGGATACCGGCGGAAAGGCCGATAGCTGAAATCCACGCCGAGCCGCCCAAGCTTCCAGAGATGATAGGCGATGTCCTTTCCTGTGTAGACGACCGTCCCATCGGAACGCACGAGCACTTTCTCTTCCTCCTCGCGTGCTCCCGACGCCCCATCCGAGGGCAGACGCATCACCCAACAGCCCCGATTCTTCCCCTCCGTCTCATAGGTGACAAGTCCCGCCGCCTTCAACAACTCGAAGGCCCGATCCCAAAACCTCAGACGGAGAATCTCACTTTCACGAGGAAGCAGGTCGTAATAGATGCCCAACCGTTCGACTGTGTTCAACTGCTCATTGAGCACGCGCATGGAGATGTACTCGGCCAACTCCGCCGTCGGATTCCCTCCCTCTTCGATTTCGCTGAGCGTCCGGCGGCGTAGCTCCAGCGCCTCGGGATTTTCCTCGTACCACGCCGTCACCCGCGCGTATAAGTCCCAACAATAATGGTCGAATTTCCCCGGGATGGCCTCGATCTCCGCTCGATCCTTCTTCTCCAAATACTTGAATCCGACGACGACATCAGCGACTTGAACGCCCGTGTTGTCAATGTAATTGTGAACCTCGACGCGCACGCCACGATGCCGCAGGAGGCGGACGAGAGCGTCACCGAGGACAGCGTTTCGGAGATGGCCGATATGCGCCGCCTTGTTCGGATTGATGCTCGTATGCTCGACGATGATCTTCTCCCCAGACGGTTCCGGCGCCTCCCCTGGCGACAAGAGGCCAAGCAGAAGCCGTGCGCGATCGAGAAAGATATTGATATACCCAGCCCCGGCGACCTCGATGCGAGCGATTTCTTCGAGATCAGGGAAGTCAGCCACAATGGCTTCCGCCAAGGCGCGTGGATTCTGCCGCTTTCCGGTCCGCCGATGCATCTCCCGCGCGAGCTGAAAGGCGAGAGGAGACGCTAAGTCTCCGAATTCCACCTGCGGCGGGACCTCAAGGACAACCTCCTCCAGAGCGACATCGAACTCCTTCTGAACACGCTGTCGAAGATAGCGCACAAGGCGCTCTCGCAGTCGCTCCAACATAGACCTCCATCTCTCCTGGGTTCGATCAACTTACGCACTCTAGCATCTCGACGAAGGTCTCGTCAAACAATGGCTTCGCCAGGGCCTTCCTCCGCCCTATCTCTCCCGAAGGGGAGCGGGCAGACGTCCTTGACTCTCTCATCTTGCCAAGCGCCATCTTTTCCTGTAATATTTGCTCAGCATGCTCTCCCCGGCAAGCTCGGGACAAAAGAACATGTGATTTGGAGGGTGTACTTGTGACCAAAAAGACAGTGCGGACGACATACGCCGATGTCAACACGCGTGGTCTCTATGATCCGAATAACCTGACGCGCACGCAGACCGTGCAGTCACAACCGAAGAAGCGCGTGCCGCCTGAGCAAACTCATGCCGAGAACTATTACTATCGGAAGCAGATGGAGGCGAAGACGCCCATGGTCGTCGTGCTCACGGACGGCGAGGTCGTTCGGGGCACGATCGAATGGTATGACAAAAACTGCATCAAGCTGCATCGAAATGGGGAGCCTAATCTGCTCATCTTCAAACATGCGATCAAGTATCTGTACAAGGACCTGCCCCTATCTGAGATGGGCTCTTCCTCGATAAGCACTTCTCTAGAGGAATGAGCCCCAGTAACGGTGGCATTGTGATCCGGCTCCGGAGGCCCCTCCACGCGCGGGTCACGACCGGGAATTGTCAGGAGCTGCTGCCCTTATCGTCCATGGGGATGCTTTCCAACCCGGCTCGCGCATGTGGAACCGGCGACCTCACCGGCTGCTCAATCTCTGGGTCAGTGGCGCAGGAAGCAGCGGATCACATGTGTCATGAAAGGGACGATCTGGCACTGCGGAGCAGCTCATTCGATGATCTCAATCCCGACAAGCTTTTGGAACTCTGGATTCGCGTAAAGAGGGTGGAAGTCGGGATCTCGGCGAGCGTGCCAGCGATGGACCTCGCGCATAGCGATCGCCTGGCGGAGCACAGCGAGGGCTTTCTCGACCTGCCCACCTCGGGCATAGGCCGCCGCCAGGGCATACACGGCATGATCAGCGCGGGGGTCGAGCTTGAGCGCCTTCTCAAAATAAGAAATGGCCGAGGCAATTTGCCCCCGGTTCAACTCGATGACACCCCGATCATAAAGAGCCTCGGCTGTGCGCGGCACAGGGCGAGGTGCTCTGAGCTTCTGCTCACAAATCGCCAAATAAGCCCGGGCACGCGCAAGTACTTCAGCCTCTTCAGGAAACCGTTCGATCAGGGAGTGAAATGCCTCGCGCGCTCGTTCGAAATCCTGGCGGTTGAAGAGTCGAACGGCCTGTTCAAAAGCCTTCACCACAGGAGGAGCCGGTACCCGCTCGACACCGGGCGCAGAGGACTGACTCGTCCGCGCGGTCTTCCGTGTAGAGGAAACGTTCTGAGAGGTCCGGTGGTGTGCCGCCCGCGCTTCCCTCTTGGTCTTCACCCGACCCCTAGCTGATGCCGCCTTCCCCAAAGAGGTGACCGTCTTCCGGGACGCCGTAGATGTTGAGGCAGGGACTCGCTTCGCACGGGAGGTTGATTTTTTCGCTCTCCGAATAGCCTTGGCCACCGAATCCCGCCTTCTCCGCGTGACGCACTAAGTTCAGATCACATGAAAAGTTACCAAAAGAACCCCCTTCTCGTCAAGATGAAGCATTCCTCATGACGCGCGTTGAGTGACACTCCCACGCCTGGGCGAGTCCCTTTTACTGAATCTCCACCCTCTCGGGGCCTTTCTCCGACTCGGGCTTCAGCCAGCTCTCGACGTCCTCAATCGCGGCATCCAGAAGCGAACGGATGGCCAAGAGGGTCTCCTTTTGCGCATTCACCAGGTGTTCCAAAGTCGGTCGGGGTACGCCCAGAGTCTCCAATGTCCGACAGACCTTACGTCCTACGGTTCGGAAGATCATGCTCGAAGCTCCCACAGAAAGGGCTACCTCTTGTCGCGAGGAGGAAAGGAAACATGGTGCCGAAGGGGGGACTCGAACCCCCACGGGTTGCCCCACACGCCCCTCAAACGTGCGTGTCTACCAATTCCACCACTTCGGCACCCTCTCGTTGGCGTTCTCCGCAAGATCCGGTAAAAACTTACACCAATTCCGGTCCATTTTCAAGACCCGACATTCACTTTTGCGGAGCCGACGGCGCGGGCGGCGCTTCAGCCGGCTGCTGCACAGGTGCCGGCTCCTTTACCTCTCGCACAACCGAAGCTGGGCCGAACACGTTGGGAAGGCTGAAGATGAGTCCTAAGCCCATGAAAAGAGCAGCCGTCACAATCGTCACCCATCCCAGGAAATGCTGAGCCCCGCGGGGACCAAAAGCCGTTTGACTCCCACCGCCGCCAAAGAGAGCGGCGGCATCCGCCTTTCCCGGCTGAAGTAAAACGGCAGCGATAAGGAGCAGACAATCCAGAACATACAGGGCGACTAAAAGGTCTACCCACCACATACTCGTTCCCCTCACACGTAGTGCACGATCTTCGAAAAGCTCAAAGGATCCAGGCTCGCTCCCCCGACTAAAGCCCCATCAATATCCGGCTCAGCCATAAGGGAGCGAATATTATCGGGCCGAACGCTCCCCCCATAGAGAATCCTCACGCTGTCGGCCACTTCTCGCCCAACGAGTTCCGCTACGCGCCGTCGAATATAGGCATGCATGGCCTGTGCCTGCTCGGGAGAAGCCGTGCGTCCCGTCCCAATGGCCCACACCGGTTCATAGGCGATAAGGAGAGCCGAGACTCCCTCAGGACTCAAGCCACTCACTGCCGCCTCCACCTGCCGTTTCACGACTACTTCGGCCATGCCCGCATCTCGCTCCTCCAGAGTCTCCCCGATGCAGACGATGGGCGTCAATCCTCCTTCAAGGGCCGCTCCGATCTTGCGTCGCACCAGTGCATCCGTCTCCCCATAGAACTGACGCCGTTCAGAATGGCCAATGATCACATATTCGCAGCCGACGTCCCGGAGCATGAGGGCGCTGATCTCCCCCGTGCGCGCTCCGAATCCGTTGACCTCGCACACATCCTGAGCTGCGATCTTGATGTTGCTCCCCTCAAGTCGCGACGCGATAGCCCAAAGCGCTGTGAAGGGCGGAGCGACGATGATTTCGCAATGAGTCACGTGGGCAACCAAAGGCATCAACTCCTCGACCATGTGAATGGCTTCGGCCACAAGCTTATGCATCTTCCAGTTCCCGGCGATCACCGGCCTGCGCATGTGCTCTCTCCTTCGAGATCTCGGCACACGTGGGAGGACGACCTCACACCTTTTCGGTCAGAGCTCTCACTCCCGGCAGTTCGATTCCAGCCAGGAATTCGAGCGTAGCCCCTCCTCCGGTTGAGAGGTGCGTGATGCGCTCAGCCACACCCGACCTCCGAATTGCCGCGAGCGAGTCACCTCCGCCGACGACCGTCACCCCCGGGCATTCGGCCAGAGCCTGAGCGATGGCAAGCGTCCCCTGATCGAACGGAGGTTGCTCGAAAACGCCCACAGGCCCATTCCAGAAGACGGTTCGCGCCCCTTTGATCCGCGAGGCGAACAAGCGTATGGTCTCCGGCCCGATGTCCATGCCGATAGCCCCGTCCGGAAACTCCTCAGTTCGCACGACGCGCGTCGTGGTCTCTCCTTCGATCCGCTCCAGGACAACATGATCCACCGGCAACAAGAAGGCGACCGATCGCGCCCCCGCTTCCGTCATGAGCTTCCGCGCCAACTCCAGTTGATCGCTCTCCACGCGGGAAGCGCCCACGTCTTCTCCCTGAGCCCGCAGGAAGGTGTAGGCCATCGCTCCGCCGATGAGCACGGCATCAGCCCGCGTCAGGAGATTCTCGATGACCAAGATCTTATCCGCGACTTTCGCTCCCCCGAGGACGACGACAAAAGGGTGCTCCGGCTGCGTGAGTAATCGCCCCAAATACTCCAGCTCGCGCTCCATGAGGAACCCGGCGGCAGCTCTTGGCACAAAGCGCGTGATCCCCTCGGTCGAGGCGTGAGCGCGATGTGCCGCGCCGAAGGCATCGTTCACGTAGAGATCGGCTAAAAGGGCGAGCTGACGCGCGAACTCTGGATCGTTCTTCTCCTCGCCCGGATGAAACCGAAGGTTCTCCAGCAAAAGCGCGCTTCCGTCCGTTAACCGATCTACAAGCGCGACGACCTCGGCGCCGATGCAGTCGGGAGCCAGAGGGACTTCCTGCCCCAGGAGCTCGGAGAGTTTCCGAGCCACCGGCTGCAGGGAATATTTCGGATCTCGCCGACCCTTCGGACGCCCAAGATGGGAGGCCAAAATCACCCGAGCTCCTCGCTCCAGAGCATATCGGATCGTGGGAAGGGCGGCCTCGATCCTCCAGGCCTCGACGACCTCTCCCCTCTCAATCGGGACATTGAAATCCACGCGGAGGAAGACTCGCTTCCCATGAAGCTCCAGATCGCGGATCGAGAGCTTAGCCATACCCCTCCTCACCACCCCTTTTGAGCAATGAACGTGATCAGATCGCGCACGCGACAGCTATATCCCCACTCGTTATCGTACCACGCGAGGACCTTCACGAGATTCCCATCCAAGGCGCGCGTGAAGCTGGCATCTACGATCGAAGAGTGCGAGTTCCGCAGGAAGTCCACCGAGACCAACTCTTCCTCGCAATAGGCGAGGATCCCTCGCAATTCCCCTTCGGCCGCCTCCTTGAGCGCCGCGCGCACTTCTTCGGTCGTCACCGAACGCTTCACTTCGGCGACCAGATCCACGACCGAGACGTTGGGCACTGGAACGCGGATAGCGATCCCATCGAGCTTCCCTTTCAACTCCGGGATCACCAAGCCGATGGCCTTCGCCGCACCCGTCGTCGTCGGGATCATCGAGATGGCAGCCGCCCGCGCCCGACGCAAGTCCTTATGCGGGAGGTCGAGAATGCGCTGATCGTTCGTGTAGGCATGTACGGTCGTCATATAGCCGTGCACGATGCCGAACCGCTCATGTAACACTTTGACGACCGGAGCCAAGCAATTCGTCGTGCACGACGCGTTCGAGATGACGTGATGCTGCTTCGGATCGTACATCCGCTCGTTCACGCCGAGGACGACGGTGATGTCCTCCTCCTTGGCCGGAGCTGTGATGATGACCTTCTTGACCGATCCCCGCAGGTGCTTTTCCGCATCTGCGCGGTTGGTGAAGAGCCCCGTGGATTCCACGACGATCTCCGCGCCCACCGATTCCCAGGGGATGCGCGCCGGATCCCGTTCCTTGAAAACGGCAAACGTTCGTCCATCCACCGCGATGGTGTCCTCGGTGTGCGTCACCGCTGCGTCCAAGGGCCCAAGGATCGAATCGTATTTCAGCAGATGCGCCAGCGTCTTCGCATCGGTAATGTCATTAACGGCGACGACCTCGATCTCAGGATTTCCCAGAGAGGCCCGCAAGACATTGCGTCCGATGCGCCCGAACCCGTTGATACCAACTCGCACGGCCATAGGTGTTCCTCCTTTCCTCTGTCTCACTGCCAACAGGCAATTATAGGGGAGCCCCTACTGGATGGGGAAGGAGCCGCCTTGTCCGAGAACCTCTTCCCGTGCTATCGTGAAACGTCATCGAGCTATGCCTGCAGGCGGGACGCAGACGTTCGAACGCCTGGTCGAGGAATTCCTCGACGGGTATTTCGCCTTCAACCCGACGCACGCGACGGCCTTGGGCCGGCACGAGTACGATGACCGCTTGGAGGATCGGTCTGCCGAGGCCGTCGCCGAGGAGATTCGCCGCCTGGAGAGGTTTCGCGAGCGCTTGGATCGGGAAGTCGCCCCGGAAGCGCTTCCGATGGAGGCGCGCCTGGATCTCGCCCTTCTTCGCTCGAAGATCGAAGCCCAGCTCCTGCATCTGCGTGAGATTCGGTGGTGGGCGCGCGATCCGAGCTACTTCAGCGATGTGGCGTCGTGGTCTATCTACAGTCTGTTGGTGAGGCCGACGACGCCATTGCCGAAGCGCTTGGAGGCTCTTGAGCAGCGCCTTCGCGCCATTCCTCGGCTCTTCTCCCACGCGCAGGAGCATCTCGCCCGCACTCGGGAAGAAGCGGGCGAAGCGCCCTGCACCGGTCTCCCCCAAATCTTCGTCGAGATCGCTCGGCAAGAGTTCGAGGGAGCGCGCGAGTTCTTCGCCACGGCCGTCCCGACGTTCATCGCAGAGGTGACGGACCCAGAGAAGGCCCGCGCGCTCGAGCAGGCTCATGCCGGCGCTCTTCACGCCTGCGAGAGCATGTGCCGGTTCCTCGCCGAGGAGCTCCTGGAACGCGCCGATGGAACGTTCGCCCTTGGTCCGGAGATCTTCGTCCGCCTGCTCGCCGCGGAGGAACATGTGACCACGCCGCTTGAGCAGATCTTGGAGCGAGGCTGGCATGAGCTGCGCGCCACGCAGCACCAGATGCAAGAGATCGCACGTCGGCTCGCACCGGGCCGTTCGCTTCCTGACCTGTTGCGCCACTTATCCGAAGACCATCCGACAGCGGAAGACCTGATCCCCTCTTATCGCCGGCGCTGCGGGGAGGTGAAGCGCTTCGTCCAAGAGCGCGATCTGGTCACAATCCCCGAAGGGGATCGGCTGGAGATCACCGAGACACCGCCTTTTTCCCGCAGCCTCATCTTCGCTGCGCTCGATCCTCCGGGACCCTTCGAATCCGAGGAACAGCCGACGTTCTTTTATGTCACCCCGGCAGACGTCACGCAGCCTGTCGAAAGCCAAAACGCCTACCTGCGCGCTCACAACGTCTATGCTCAAACCTCGACGATCATCCACGAAGCCTATCCCGGCCATCACGTGCAATCCCTGCATGTGAGGCGCTGTCCATCAGTGGTGAGACGCGTATTCACGGCGGGAACGCTCGTCGAAGGTTGGGCTCATTACTGCGAGCAGATGGTCCTCGACGAGGGATTCGGAGGCGGCGATCTCACGCTTCGCCTCTTCCAACTTTATGAAGCCCTCTGGCGCATTGGTCGGTTGATCGCTGCTACGCGGATGCATCTGGGACAGCTCTCGCTCCCGCAGGCGATCGAGTTCCTCGTGCGGGAATGTTATCAGGAGCCGGAGAACGCACGGCGTGAAGTGTGGCGCTATACGCGCGATCCACTCGTGCTCGTTTACTCCTGGGGGAAATGGCAGATCCAGGCCCTGCGCGAAGATTACCGGCACGCTCGCGGCGATGCCTTCTCCCTCAAGGACTTCCATGACCTCCTTCTCAGACACGGAGAGCCTCCGGTGAGCGCGCTCCGCTCGCTCATCCTAACCGATCCATGAGGAGAGCCTATGAGAGCAACGCTCAGGGAACTGCGCGAATTAGCCCAACGCCTCCGACGGAATTGCATTCGCATGACAACCGAAGCGGGATCGGGACATCCGACGTCCTGCCTCTCGGCCGCCGAGCTGATTGCTGCCGTCTTCTTCCATGCGCTTCGCTACGATGTGCATACTCTTCACCATCCCATGAACGATCGGTTCATTCTCTCGAAAGGCCACGCCGCCCCACTGCTGTACGCCGTCTGGACCGAAGCCGGGGCTATTCCGGCCGAGAAGCTCATGACGCTGCGGCGTGTGGAGAGCGAGCTGGAGGGGCATCCGACACCGCGCTTCCCCTGGGCGGAAGTCGCCACCGGATCGCTCGGGCAAGGCCTCTCGATCGGCGTGGGCATGGCCCTGGCAGGGAAGTATCTGGATCGGCTCGACTATCGCGTCTACGTCCTGCTGGGAGACGGTGAGACCGCAGAAGGTGCTGTTTGGGAAGCCGTCGCCCTGGCGGCTTATTATCGGCTCAATAATCTCATCGCCTTGGTGGATGTGAATCGCCTCGGCCAAAGCCAAGCAACCATGTACGGCCATGACCTGGCCTCATATGAGCGACGCTTTCGCGCCTTCGGGTGGCAAACCCTTGCTATTGACGGGCACGACGTGGAGGCGATCCTGCATGCCCTGGATGAAGCGCGCCGAAGCGAGACGCAGCCGGTGGCCATCCTCGCCAAGACAGTGAAGGGGAAGGGCGTCTCCTTCCTCGAAGACCGAGAGGGGTGGCATGGAAAGCCCTTGAAACGGGGCGAAGAGACGGAGCGAGCATTGAGAGATCTCGGCGTCCCGGAGGGGTGGCCAATTGAAGAGATCGAACCCCCAGCGGGATTCGAGCTGCTCTCTCCGCCTTCCCTTCCTGATGGAAGGTACGCCGTTGAAGCCGTCGCTTCGCGTGAGCCCTGGCCGCTCCCCGCCTATCGCGTCGGCGATCTGGTGGCCACGCGCGAAGCATACGGGACGGGACTGGTGCGCGCCGGTCGAATGAATCCGCGTATTGTCGCCCTCGATGGAGATACGAAGAATTCCACCTTCTCGGAGAAGTTCCAGCAGGCTTATCCGCATCGCTTCTTCGAAAAATTCATCGCCGAGCAGAACATGGTGGGCGCAGCCATCGGGCTAGCGGCGCGTGGCTACATCCCCTTCGCCTCCACATTTGCCTGCTTCCTCACTCGCGCCTTCGACCAGATCCGAATGGCGGGTATCTCCCGTGCGAACATCAAACTCTGCGGTTCGCATGCGGGCGTCTCCATTGGCGAAGACGGTCCCTCGCAGATGGGGCTCGAAGACCTGGCTATGATGCGCGCTATTCCGGGATCCGTCGTCCTCTACCCTTCTGATGCCGTCTCGGCGGAAAGGGCAGTGGAGCTGGCGGCGATGCATCCGGGTATCGTCTACATTCGCACAACGCGCCCCAAGACGCCCGTCCTCTATCCGAACGATGAGGAGTTCGCCATCGGCCGATGCAAGATCCTGCGACAGGACGCGCGGGATCAGCTCACAATTGTGGCCGCTGGGATTACGCTCCATGAAGCGTTGCGCGCCTACGAAGAGTTGAAGGGCCAAGGACTCTTCGTCCGCGTCGTGGATCTCTTCTCGGTCAAGCCGCTGGATTGTGAAACCTTGTGTCGAGCAGCGCGCGAGACCGGAGGGGCTATTCTCACCGTGGAGGATCACTACCCGGAGGGAGGGCTCGGGGATGCCATCGCCTCGGCCCTCTCCGAGGAAGGCATACGCGTCGTAAAGCTTGCTGTGAACGATCTCCCACGTTCGGGCAAACCGGAGGAGCTTCTCGATCGCTATGGTATCAGCGCTCGCCGGATCGTCCACCGTGTCCGCGAGTTGATCAGATGAGTGCTCGATGCATGGGCATCGGCGTTCGCCTCCGGTGCACTCCCTGTTTCCGAATTCGCGGGATTTGAGGACTCCCCTTTGGGAGGAGTATACTGTAACGAGGGGAGGGGGCCTATGGAGCGGGACCTCGCTAAAGAATTCGGTCATGCTCTGCGTCAACTGCGTCAGGCGCGCCGACTCACCCAAGAGGCCTTGAGCGAACGCGCGGAGATCTCCGTCGAATACCTCAGCCGCATCGAGCGTGGACTGCCCAAATCGCCACCATCCTGGAGCGTCTTGGAGCGACTCGGACGAGCACTCGGCGTCACCGTCAAGAAGCGGGATACGAGCTGGACGATCACACTGGCCGCTTGACGGTGGAACGCGCATGCGAGGGAGGAAGCAAAACTCCCAGAGTGGGGAGGAGTCCCTTTCGCACACACTCCTTCACATCGCCGCTCTTGCGATCTTTGTGAGCGTGCGAAGCGCTGTGAGCGGGATGCGCAAACGGTGACGACACCAGTCGCGCCCGACTATAGAGGTGATGAATTCGAAAAAGTGCTCCGCGAGTGGTAGGGGACGTTCATGGATCGTCCCTGTCGGCAATCGAGAACACGTTGAACTTCCATGAGGAACTCCGTCGGATCACTCGATTTGAGGACGTAGCTCTCGGCCAACCACGTCGTGTAGTCGTCCTGAAAGGAGGCGTAGGCCGTGAGGATGATGACGGGGATACGCGACGGATGGCTCGCGATCTGTTGTAACACGTCGAGCCCGCTCTCCGACCTCAACCGAATATCGAGGACGACCAAGTCGGGTGATTCTGTGTCCAGAAGCCTCAGAGCTTCGGGCCCCGAAGGGGCCTCAATGATGTCATATCCGGCATCGGACAGAACGGCGGAATAAAATAGGCGAACATTGGGCTCATCATCCACAAGCAAGATTCTCGTCATAATGGCCTCTCCCTCACGCAATCGGCTTTGACGCCGCTCCAGGACTCGCGGGATGAGCCCATGCTGAGGGATCAAAAACGCCGGGACGGATACCGCCTCAACTGCTCTACTTCTTCCAGGAGCTGCTCCAAGCGGGAAACCAAGAACGGCGTTTCCGCCGAATCCTCACGCACTTCTATAAGCCGACGAGCCAGCTGCAGGATCTCTTCATGCACATGATCCCACCGGGCCCATCACTCGCTCCCACTCTCGAACCCCTCGTCTCTTTTGAGACCGCCCCTCATTGTGCCCCTCAATCTGTGGCGATCTCCCACCGAGCGAGACCTCCCCACGGAGGTCTCAAAAACCGCTGTGCATTTTACCACGACATGAAAACCGAGAACAGGACCTAAAAGGTCGGGTCGTGAAGCTCCCCCGGACTCACCGTGTGGTTTCGCGGATCCGCCGCCTCACCGAAGCGCAGGCTCCCCGGCATCCCATTGACGGAGCGTATGACGGAAGACGATAATCTCTCCGCCATGGCCGTCTCGCTCTATCAGCAGCTCATGGAGCGAGCATTTCGACTCCTCTCGCGCAAGGCGCGGAGCGAGGCCGAGCTGCGCGCGCAGCTTCTGAAGAAGGCGCCGGAAGCGGATGCCGTCATCGAACGCGTCATTGCGCGGTTGCACGAACTCGGCTATTTGAACGATCGGCAATTGGCGAGCGATTATGCCATCGCGCGTCTGCACCTCAAGCCAATAGGCCGACGGCGACTTCGGGAAGAGCTGCGTCGCAAGCACTTGCCGGAGGATGCCATCGAAGCGGCTCTCGATAAAGCCTACGAACAGGCGAGCGAAACGGCCTTGATCGCGCGCGCTGTTGAGAAATGGCTTCGGGTCAAGGGCGCGCCTCGAACACGGGCTGACGTGAAGCGGCTCTTCGACCATCTGGCCCGACTGGGCTTTGAGTATGAGGATATCCGCCGCGCGGTGAGAGAGATCTCACGAGTGCCTTTGGAAGACGAGTGAGAACGAGGCACGGGCGACGCTCTTTCCGAGAGCGTTAAAACTGTACCTGAGGGACGCGCGTCGCTTCAGGCGCCGCTTTGAAATAATCCTCCGCCCGCTCGAAACCGAAGAGGCGAGCGACCAGGACCGAAGGGAATCGAGACGTCGCAACGTTGTAGTCTTGAACGGCCTGGATATAATCCCGACGCGCGACAGCTATTCGGTTCTCGCTTCCCGCCAACTCATCCATCAACCGCTGAAACGTCTCGTTCGAGCGCAGCTCGGGATACTGCTCGGCGAGCGAGAGCACTTGCACGCGCAATTGGGGCAAGAGCGTTTCGATCTGGGCATTCGCCTGCACCCGTTCCTCCGGCGTCGCTCCAGGCGCGAGCAGCCGCGCCCGTGCCTCCGCGATCCGCGTGAAGACCTCCAGCTCCTGCTTTGTAATCCCGCGAACCGTGTTCACGAGATTCGGGATCAGGTCAGCGCGCCGCTGCATCTGGTTCTCCACCTGCGACCATCGGCTGCGCACGGCCTCCCGTTTCGCCACCAAGCTGTTGTAGGTCCCGATGGAATAGCCGCCGAAGATCAAGATGACGGCGCCAAGGAGAGCGCCCGCGAGCCACGCCCGACGACGCCTCTCGGCACGCACCCGCGCCAATTGCTCCTGCTCACGCAAGTAGACCTGGCGAAACTCCTCTCGTGTTCCGGACCCCGGCTCCAACCATTCGCTCATGGCTGCACCTCCAATTGATCTATTCGCTCGATGACTTCTTGGAGGGCTTTCAGATACGCGGCGAAGAGTCGCTCAGCTTCCTCCAAGGAGAGTGAGCGCTTCGCCTCCCGAAGCTCCAAGATCGCACGAAACGGCGTCACATCGAGCGCGAGCACTTCGCTCAGACGCTCGACGACCTCCCGTCGCCTCATCGGAAGCTCGGAGAGCCCGAAGAACCGAAGGGCATGTCGGAAGAGGACGGTGAAGCTCACGATCGAGTCGGTCATAAGCGCGGTCACCCGCTCGGCGCTCCCGCTCGCGGGAATGTACAATTCTCGCAATCGAATGAGCTTTCCGCGCAACTCATACTCAAGCTGATGGCGCAGATGAAGAAGAGGAACGTCGAGCCCCACAAAAGGATCCTCCCCATAGAGGACGCGATGCGCGGCACTCATGTCAAGAAACTCCATGGGGAAGACATCCGAGGCATCAGCCATCTCCTCCCGCGTGAAATAGAGCGGCAACGGATGGCCGCGCGCCTGCCACTCCTGGATCAAAGAGCGAGCTGCTCGAAGATCCGCAGGGACGATTGTCTCCAAAACGACCAGAACGTTGTAGTTCGATCGTTCCGGATCGAAATCGCCCGTGACGGCCGAGCCATAGAGCACGATCGAGACGAGCCGCGACCCATGCGCCTGCTTCAAGCCTTCGACGAGTTTGGTCAGCTCCTCATCCATAACGCCTCATCAGGCCAGACGCTCGCGCCTCGCCCTTCAGGCTCACCAACTGCCGCTTGCGCCTCCCCCTCCAAATGATCCTCCGCCAAAGCCGCCGAAATCTCCTCCCCCGAATCCTCCCCACCGGTGTGTGCTGCCCCCGATATGACCGCCGAAGCCCCCTGATCCTCCGCCGCTGAAGATGATGGGATACCACAACCAATCCGAATCCCGATAAGCGCGCGTGCGCATAGCGCGTCCTCTCCTCCTCCCCCCCGTGCCCGTTGTCGCCGCCAAGACAAACGCGATGGCGAAAAGGACTAGGAGCAGAAGCACGAGACCGACCCCTGCCGTCCGAGCGGGTCGCCGCTCCGGGGAATAGGCGAGCGAGGAATCCGCGCCCTCAATCGTCACTCCACGCTTTTGGGCGAGCGTCGCGACGATAGTGCGAAGCCCCAGCTCAAGCCCCTCACCATACTTCCCCTCTCGAAAATAGGGGACCATACGCCGACCCACTTCCCCGACCAAGCCGTCGGGCAATTCCCCTTCCAGTCCATATCCGACTTCAATGCGCCACTTGCGCTCATTCGGAGCCACGAGGATGAGTAAGCCCGTGTCCTCGCCCTTGCGACCGATTCCCCAACGACGCGCCAGCTCGATCGAGTAGTCCTCGATGGGCTGATCGCCGAGCGACGGGACAGTCACGACAGCGATCTCTACGCCCATCTTCGAGCGCACCTGACGAATGAGCGCGTCCATGCGGGCTTGGCTCTCCGCCTCAACAACGCCCGCGAAATCATTCACGTAGCCCCGAGGGGATGGGAACTCCTGACCGCGCGCTGCGTGACCGAGCCCAAGACTCAGAAGCGCAAACGTCATGCCCACTCGAAGACGCACTGTACCCCTCTTCCACATCATGCCATAGCTTACCAGACCTCTCCCTCATATGCCAACGAGCGAACTTTCGCTCCCACCGCTGTGCACAAGGACTCTTCCCCACACAACGCTTCACAATTTCGTGGCAGCGAGCGCCGTCCGGAGTCACAGCGACATGGAGGTAGTATGCGCAGGCTGCATCTGCGAACGGCTCGCCCTCGGGAGAGTTGTGTTCATGGACGCTGGGCCTTACGAAGATATCCGTGCCTGTCTTTCGCCCGACTCATGATTCATGCTGATAACTGACGGAGCAGATCCCTCAAGACCTCGCGCGGGCGATCACTCTCCAAGATGGGGCGGCCAATCACGAGATAATCGGCTCCGGCCCGCACGGCCTCCTGCGGTGTTGCAAAGCGCTGCTGATCATGGGTGAAAGTGCCCGCTGGGCGAATCCCCGGGACCACGATCACGAACTCACGATCGGGAATGAGGGCGCGAATCCGCGCACTCTCTCGCGCGGAAGCGACGACTCCTCCCATGCCACACCGATAGGCCAGACGCGCCAAATCCAAGGCGATCTCCTCCGGCCCTGCCCGCAAGCCCAGCATGGCCATGTCGCCGGCTCCTAGACTCGTCAAGACCGTCACGGCGAGGATCCGCGGCCGGGCAATCCCTTGGCGCGCGCAAAAGTCCCCGACGGCTTCCACGACTGACCGCAACATCACCTCACCTCCGACGGCATGAACGGTGAACATGCTCACGCCTAAGCGTGCCGCTTCCACTCCCGCGCGAGCGACCGTGGTCGGAATGTCGTGGAACTTGAGGTCCAGGAACACGCGCTCTCCTCGCCGGATCAGTTCACGGACGAACTCCGGCCCGACGGCGGTGAAAAGTTGGCTCCCCACTTTGTACATGCCGATCAATCCCCGCGTCTCCTCGACAAGGTGCATGGCCTGCTCCGCCGTGGGAACATCGAGGGCGAGGATCAGGCGATCTCTCGGCTCATACGATCTGTTCATCAGTCTCCCCCCGTTCGATGATGTGAAAGCGCATGCGCGTGGGGACCCCATCGGCCCTCATCCCTGCTCGATGTGACGCACGATCCGTCGAACGCCCTCTTGGAACACCTCAGGCGGTGGGAGAAGGCTGAGGACGATGTATCCTTCCTCCTCGAAGTCGAAGAAATATCCGGGATGCACCAGGACGCCCTCCTGCTCCAACAGCTCGAGAGCGAACGCTTCATCGTCGCGTCCGTCCGAAAGGTGAAGGATCGCATACCATCCCCCTTCGGCCTCTAAGCAGCGGCATTCGCTCGACCGCGCGATACTCTCGCGGAGATACGCACGATTCGTTCGCACGCGCTCCTGAATTTGCTCGCGGACGAATGCTCCTTCGCGCATCCAGTGCGGCAGGGCGTGCCCAACCGGTGTGCTCACGGAAAGATAGGTATCGCCGATGATCTCCAATCGAAGAAGCGCCTCCCGCACCAGCGGCTCGGGACCGACGACGCCGATCCACGCGAGCTTCATCTGCGGGAGGCCTATCAGCTTCGAGATCCCACCGAGGGCGAACGTCAGGACCCCCGTCTCATCTCCCTGAAGGAGCGTACCGACCCGATGGGCGTCTTTCTCAAGAGCATAATCCAGGAAGACTTCATCGCTGATCACTGCGAGACCGTACGCGGCGCAACAGGCAAGAAGCCGTTCCCACTCATCTCGCTTCACAAAGGATCCGGTTGGATTGTTCGGATTCACCAGGATGAGCGCACGCGTTCGCGATCCTATGGCGGCATACACGCTCTCGATATCAATGCGCCACTGACCGTCATACACCAACCGGTACGCATTCAACTCCACGTCGTTCACATCGGCGAGGAATTCGAAGAGCGGATAGCTCGGTCTCGGGACGAGAAGACGGTCCCCCGGATCGGCCAGCAGTCGGAAGAGGAACGCATAGGCCTCGCTTGTACTCGCCGTCAGGATGAGGCGATCGGGATCCACGGCTGCACCCCGCTCCTCGTAATATCGCGCGATCGCCTCGCGAGCCGATCGCGCTCCCCGCGGCGACGGTTCGTAGAGCATATTCTCCGGCGAGAGAAAAGGCGCGAGGATGGCCTCGCGCGGATACGCGAATGCGCACCGCGTGGGATTGGATTCGGTCAGGTCCAGAAGGGGTAGTCCGCGCTCGCGTCGCTCGCGCACGCGACGCGCCAGTTCGTTCTCCGTCGTCGGCCAGTGGGTCCGTCGAGCGAACATTGGTTTTTCAGCATACCGCAAGTTCGCAGATTTCAAAATCGAAACAGGTAGCTGAACTTCACGAAGACCTGTCGCGCGGTCGACCGTGTGGGAGCGCCTAAACGCCTGAGCCCGGTTGGAGAGGCCGGATCGAATCCGATGTTCTCCAAACGCTCCGTATATCCGATATGGAGCGCCGTCCATGGATTGACCAGATACGTGAACAAGAAGTCCACGCCGATCCCCTTCTCCCGCTCCGCTCTCACCAACGAGGGGTTCGGAAGCACAGCCGCGTAATCGAGAATCGCTCGGAACGAGAGCTCGCGGGTAAGCTGATAGGTCACCCTCGTGCGCAGCAGATGATTGTTGAAGATGCTGACGGAGCCGTGTGAGGGCGATGCGGCAGAGTCCGCCGCCGGCCAGGATCGGCGATGCGTCGCTAGGCGGCTGTAGAGGTACACCTGAGTCATCCGAAGCTGCGACGTGGGGCGCACAGTGAGCTCCACCTCTCCATGTGTCGCGGCGGCCGAGAACGGGGCTAATCCCGGAGCCGGGTAGAAATTGATTCCTGTCCCGAACCGGAGGCGTCCCCTCGCCGAGAGCCAGCGCCACCACGCCGTCGCGACATTCAGCGAGGTCTCATGCTTGCGAAATCCCAGGTCGCGAAAGAGCTCGAAGGATTCTGAGCGGCGGAGCGAGACCTCCGTGGGTCCGGCGAACTGCCACTGAAACCCTCCGCTGACGATCCAATCTTGGAGACGACCTCGCCGATCCCAATTCACGAGGGTAAAGAGGTTGGGCCCGAAGCTCTGGAGGCGGCGCCCTTCTCGAAACCAGCGATATCGAATGAAATGCTCCATCTGCCGCACATCCACGCGAGGGATGAAGCCGAGCGACGAACGGAAACGCGGACTGCGATCCACGTACTCTCCTGAATAAAAGAAGTGTCGTCCGGAATAGGAGAGATCAAGCGAATACGCCGGTCCGGAAGATCGCTCCGCACCCCGCCGAGTGGCGCTCTGCATGATCTGCCCAGTCAGCGTCCAATTCGGATTCAGACGCAGCAGAGTGTCGAGCGCGAGGACGCTGTTGGAGCGCGCCATGAAGGACCGATGCGTCAGCAGGACACCGAGGCTCGATTGCTCGGCGAACTCGCGTTGTACGCGCAGGACGCCGATGGCCGCCCGCCGCCCGTGTGCGGGATCCGTCGGCGGCACGGCTTTTCCGGGAGCCCGGTCATCAATGGCGAGCGCGCCAAGCGCCCACTGCCCCGCCTTCCCCGTCACGCGTGCTCCAAACTGCGGATCCACAATCCGGCGGGAGAAGAAAAGGTTCTCCAACGTCCGGAAGAATCCGGCGTTCTCCAGAAAGAATGGGCGCTTCTCCGGAAAGAAGACCTCGAACCGCTGATTGATCGTCACCTGCGGATCGTCCGACTCGACCTGGCTGAAATCCGGATTCACAGTGAGATCAAACGTGAACGCATCGCGCCAGACGAGCTTCGCATCCATCCCCGCTCGACCTTCGACTTCGGCGCGCCATGTGGGCCGGTTCGCATCCGTGGGATTCAAGAATCGCGCAGCAGCAAATGCCCCATACGGGATGAACTGCCAATTGCGTCCGGGCGAGATGTCTTCTAACCCTTCTAATGTCGCAAACTGCTGGAGGAATCCGGCCACGCGTCGCGTGATGTATGGCCAGAAGGATTGCTCGTTGAGGCGCGGGATTGCTCGCCCTAAAGCGATCCCCCATGTTTGCGCATGCGTTGCCGGAAACCGAAGACTTCGAAAGGGAATAGCGATCCAGACGATGAACCCATCTTCCGTCAGACGACCATCGGAATACCAGACCGTATCGAAGCTGTAGTCATCGTTTTGTCCTTCCCCCACGATCCCATCGGCCTGAATGCCCAGAGGGTTGACGAGGAAAATGTACGCGCGACGCCGATCCTGAAACGTATCCAAGATCACGGCGACGAGGTCATCCTCGAAGATCGCCTCGCGCCGAGAGAGACGCGCGCGGATCTTCGCCGGATCGTCCTTGCAGATGAACACAATGTAGAGATGGTGACGGTCGTAGGAGAGACAGGCGGTCGTGGGCAAACTGACCGGTCCCCCGTCCCCCGGCTCCCGCTGGCGAAAGTCGGACACGCAGACCTCGCCTTCCTGTTGCCTCCCTCTCAGGTAATCCTCCAATCGAGGAGGAGAAGAGACGCGGGAGAGTCGCAAACTCGGACGCTCCTGCTGAGCTGCCCCCTTCACAACCCCACTCACCATGAGCAGGAGAAGGATCACAAGCGCACCTTGGTACCGCTTCACAATCGTCCTCCTTCCAAGATTCCCGGGCACTGCTCTTTTTGTTACGAAGCAACTGGTTCCTTTGTTTCATCTGTTTCATCCCACCTGAAGCGCCACGACTCCTATTCGGAGGCTCGTGTGTAATGGGTCAAGAGATTGTTAGCAGGGCCCAGCACTCAGTCGGTAGAACAGTGGTGATCTTTCCCCGGCCAGTCTCGCCCTCGCTCTGGAAGCGCCGCGCCCACGTGTCTGGGCGCTTTTTAGCAGTCTGGCCCATGAGGGGATACCTGCTTTCTTGAACCAGCGCTCCATCTCCCCCCTGGGAACGATCTCACGGCGCAGGGACCGCCCTCACTTGACGAGGTGGTATTTTTCCTGACGACGCAAGATCCACGACATCCTACCATCACCCGTGAGAGCCGCGTCTTCTTCGAGAGCAACCCACAACCGTTGCCCTCCCCATTCGGGTATAGGAACCCGCACTGACAATTCAATCGAGAACCAGGTATCCGGGCGAATCGGAACATCCCCCCGACCGGGGATCGCTTCCTGGCGATCCCACAGCCCGATGAGCGGACCGGCCCCATGCCCGTGATCCCCGATGGGATGAGAATACACCGATCCGTCAATTCCTTCAGCTCGCATCTGCGCCAGGGCTGCTTCCAAAACCTGATTGCCCGTTCGACCGGGTTGGATCGCTGCCATGACAATATCCTGAAGGCGATTGGCCACGCGCAAGGCCGCCTGAATTCCTGCTGGTGGCTCGGACTCACCCTCGCGCAAGACATAGCCCATGTGCTGGGTGTCGGTGCACAAGCCCATCGCCTTGATGCCGAAATCAACGTGAAGTACATCCCCTCGTTGAATCACGACAGCCCCTGAAGGGCCGAGGATACGGGGATCTTCGCCTCCCTGACGCTGAACGCGAACGGTCGGATGAAACCACGTTCCCAGTCCCCGATCAGCCAGTTGTTGCCGCAGCCACCACACCACATCTTCCGTTGTCGTGACGCCTGGCGTGATGACTTCGCGGGAGAAGGCCCGCGCGATCAATCCATGGGCGATCTCCATGAGGCGTTCGTACCACACCCGCATATCCGGGACGCGCAGGGCGATATAATCCACGGCCAATCGCTCGGCCCGCACCAACCGCTGTGAGAGTTCCGGTCCCAACGCCTCCTGTAACTGTTCATACTCGCCGGCCGAAAGTCCATCGGAGAACGCGTGCGTATGAGAAATGTTGATGGCAATGCGCCGAGGATTACGTTCACTGACCACCTTCTTCAAGAGCATCCATTGCGACCGGCCCCAGAGTTCGCGCTGTTCCATCTCCGGATCGCGATAGACCGTATAGAGCCCTCCTTGATCGCCTCCGCCGAGGGCCAACCGTTCGACCCCTTTTTCCGGACCTCGATCGAAGAAGACGTAAATCGTCCGACGCCGGGCTGCGAATGTCGTTGGCGCCACGAGCGAGAAAAAGACGGGGTCCTCGTTGTACTCGCGGGAGATGACAATCCACATGTCCACTCCATTTTCCCTCATGAGCCTGGGTAACACGGTTTCCAATCGGGTTTTCAACCAAGCTTGTTGAACGGCCGCCTGCTCCCGTAAGGGCGGAAGCTTGGGAAGGTCCTGACCCATGACGACCTGCGAAATCCCGACTCCGGCGATTCCTATCAGCAGCAGTGCTCGCTTCATAATCTTTCTCTCCTCAAGATGATCTCTTTGCCGTTCACTCGCTCCTGCCACGAACGGACCTTCACGATCCGTTCTATCCGGCCTTCATCCGCGTGACGATTCTGCGATGGGTATTCTAGCGGAGGCTCATCATCAGTCAAAAGGAGAAACGCCAAATGCGCGTAACGTTCCCTCGACCGACTCTTGGTATCTCCTCAGTCGGTGATGTGATCTTCATCCAGGGAAAGGGAGGGGCCTCCCCTTTCCTGATCTCTATCAACCCACCCAAACTAGTGCTCCGTCAACCATGTCCTTTTCCTCTTCCCGGTGATCCCATGGATAGGAGCGGAATCAAAAAGTCGTTCGGGTAGAATGGCGCTTCACCACCGCGGATGCCCGCACCAAACTGAAGGGTCTGCATCCAAAGATTCATGATTGACCGTGCACTAGGATGAACGTCGTCAGGGGACTCTTACCGGAAGTCGGTTCGCAGGCGTTCAGGCCGGCGCGAAGCGGGGACAACGACAAAAGGGATGCGCCCGAGCACCCGTCCCCCCGCCGTGCGCACTTCCACGCGCCACTGGCCAGGTGCGAGCTTCCGCTTGAACGTGTAGCCTCGATAGCCTCCGTCGCGCCCACCGACGACCGTGTACGCTATCCGGTCTGTCGTGATCCAAGTCCCGCTGTCGTCCCGTCGTTGCCAGTAGTGCCAGACCCGTTCCGTGAATGCCGTCGGCGCGAAGATCGCCGCGAAGCAATAGACGGTGTCTCCCGGCACGTAGGCGAATTCGCGTTCATCTTGACGCCAAAAGAGCCAGCGCGGAGGCTCTCGATAGACGACCTCATATCGCGCACCGACGCGCTGGACACTTCGATAAATCCCGCCTTCTTTCACCGCCAGTGGAACCGGCGGGATCAGATCGCCGAAGTAGCCGAGCAGCAACCCGCCGAACACAGCCGTGGGAAGCACGAGATTCCTGATCACATCACGTCTGCATTCCCCAATCGCCACCAAAAGAATACCCGTCAGCGCTAGCCCCAGCACTCCTCCAAGGACGAAGAGAGGAGCGCTCATTCGCCGAACGAGGATCGGCAGGAAGAAGGTGAAAAATGCCGAGCCGCAGAAGCCGTAGAGCGTCGCGAGTACCCTCAGGTCGCGCAGCCGATGGGAGAAGAATTCGTTGATCACCATCAGGCCGATGAGCAGGCCGACGAAGATCAGCGATTTCCCAATGGCGGCGCTTTGGAAGTAGAAAACAACGTAGCTCGACAAGAGGCCGCCCATGAAGAAGTGCACGCCGCTTGTCATCCCATCGAGCCGTCGAAGGAGCCACGACGAGCGCACGCGCCCGCGCTCAACTCGTCCAACCAGGACGATCAAGACGCCAGAAGCCAAAAGGTACGCGAGCAAGATCATATTGTCCGACCACCGGTCAATGCGCGTGAGCGTCAGGCTGTCATACGTGAATCCGGCGACGAAGGCCAGAATCGGTCCATGCTTTCGATAACGCTCGACGAAGGCTCCCCATCGGTTCCGCCATGTCGCGAAAACGCCGGTCATCTCTTGAGCTCCAAATTTTCAATCAAAACCGAGATACGGCGTCCCGGTCAATCGGCCGAAACGCCCGCGAGGACTCGCGGAGACAGACGACACCGGGAGCGCTCTTCCTCTCGCGACCGCGTCACGGGGTCCCCGCGCGGGGTGCCCGGCGTCGGATATCTTCTCCTTGGCGAGCGGTAGAGCACGTCGTATGATTAAAGGGCACGGTAACTCACACCCATGGGAGGAAGAGCGATGACGAAGCGACAAATGGTTGTGATCGTTTCCGGATTTTTGCTTCTGTTTCCCATCATACCGCTTTCCGCTGCCCCTTCTTCGTTCGATTTTTACGCGCGAGGGCCATATCGGCCATCCGTTCCGCGCCCTTCGCACCTGCTCGGGTACGAGCCGGGCGAATTCCATACCGACTTCCGGGGAATGGAACGCGTCATCCTCGCCATCGCCCAGGCTGCGCCCGATCGCGTACGCGTGATCGAATACGGGCAGAGCTACGAGCGACGTCCTCTGCGCCTGATTATCATCAGCTCGCCGGAGAACACGAACCGGCTTGAGGAGATCCGCGCTCGGATTCGCAAACTCGCCGATCCGCGAACGCTCAGCTCACCTGATGAAGCGGCGACGATCATCCGCACAACACCCATCATCGTCTGGCTGAATTACGCGAACGATGGAAACGAGTCGGCGGCTTTCGAGGCAGCGATGCAGGTCACGTATCACCTGGCAGCGAGCGAGGAGCCGAAGACCCAGGAGCTGCTCCGGGACGCCATTGTCCTCATCAACCCCGCCCATAATCCAGAGAGCCACGAGCGCTTCGTCGCCTGGTACAACGCCTTCGCCGTGGGCGCCGAGGATCCATTCGCTCACGAGCACAATGCGCCCTGGGGCCTCTCTACGAACAACAACCACTACCAGATTGACCTCAATCGCGATGCGTTGGCGAGCACGCAGGTGGAGACCCAGGCGCTCATGCGCGCCTATCTGCAGTGGAATCCACAAGTCTTCGTGGACCATCACGGTCAGACGCCGACCTTCTTCTTCCCTCCTTCGGCCGCTCCTGTGAACGCCAATCTCCCGAGAGCCTATCACGAGTGGATGGACATCTTCGGGCGCGGCAACGCCGAGGCGTTCGACCGGCATGGATGGAGATATTTCGTCCGGGACGTCTTCGACCTCTTCTATCCGGGCTACTGGGATAGCTGGCCGTCGCTCAATGGAGCAATCGGCATGACCTATGAGACGGATGGCGGCGGAAGTCGAGGGCTTCGCTGGCGGCACGAAGACGGGACGGTGGTGACCCTGCGTGACGGGATCGCGAAACATTTCGTCGCGAGCCTGGCGACAGTGGAGACGGCCGTGCGCCATCGGGAACGCTTGCTGCGCTACTTCTTCGACTTCAAGCGAACGGCGATCGAAGAAGGGGCGCGCGGCCCCATGCGACGATTTGTCCTGCCGCCGGGGAACGATCCGGGGCGAGCAGCCGAGCTGGTCGCCACGCTCCTGCGCGCCGGCATCGAGGTGCGCATGGCGCAAGAGGCCTTCGCGTCGCGCGCTGCGTATGAGTATCTGAGCAAGAAGGCGGTGGCGCGCTCCTTCCCCACGGGCGCATTTCTCGTGGATCTGGCTCAGCCCCAGATGCGTCTGGCCAAAACTCTGCTCGAACCGGAGGCCTACCTGGATCCGGAATTCGTCAAACGCCAATTGGAGATTCGCGATCGGAACGAGCGGCGCGGTAAGAACGTCCCCAAGGAGCGATATGAATTCTACGACGTGACCGCCTGGTCATTACCCATGGCTTTTGGCGTTGAAGCCTACTGGACGGAAGACGCGCCGCAAGTCCGCTCCGTCCTGCTGACGCTGGATGACACCGGGCGCGTGATCACTTCCGACGAGCGAAAGCCGATCGTCACCGGCGGGATTGTCGGCGATCGTGCGACTTCCGCATATCTCTTCACGTATGAGGCGAACGCAGCAGCTCGCTTGGCCTTCGCCCTGCTCACGGAGGGCTACAAGATCGCTGTCGCCACACGGCCGCTTCGCGCCGATGGCCGCGATTTCCCGCGCGGAACCCTGGTCGTTCCCGTCGAGCGGAATCCGGAATCGCTGCACGAGCGCCTCGCTGCTCTGGCTCGCGAATATGGCGTGACGGTCTACGCCGCTTCCAGTGCTTATACCGATCGCGGAGACACGGGAATCGGATCTCCGGCCGTTATTCCCCTGCGAAGACCGAAAATTGTGGTCATCCTCGGAGAAGGGGTCTCCCCCACAAGCTACGGGGCGATCTGGTTCCTCTTGGAGCGACGCTTCGGTGTTCCCTTCATCCCGATGACGCTCTCCTCGCTCTCTCGAGCCAACATCTTCACGTACGACGTGATTCTCTTCCCCGATGGGAATCCCTCGGTCTACCGCACGGTTCTTGGAGATCGAGGTCTGGAGCGGCTCAAGCGATGGGTGAGTGAAGGCGGCGTCCTCATCGGAATCGGTGGTGCCGCGGAGCTCTTCACGCAAAAAGGCGTCGAGTTGACGACTTCGCGAGTCCTCGGCGCGGAAGAGGAAGCGCCTGCCCCGTCGGGACCGAGCGGGACCGCTTCTGCCCAACCTCAGGAGGCGGAACGACCGGCTTCGCGACGACCGCTTCCCGTCCCCGGAGCCATCCTGCGCGCGAGTGTGGACCGGCATCATTTCCTGACCTTCGGGTACGAAGCGGAACATCTGCCCGTCCTGGTGAATTCAGCGCGCTTCTTCACGCGCAGTCAGGATGGAGCCAATGTCGTGACGTTCGAAGGCAAGGACCTGCATCTGAGCGGCTTCGTCTGGCCCAATAACACTGTGGATCTGATCAGTGGGACGGCTTACCTCATCCATGAACCGACGGGACGCGGTCACGTCATCCTCTACGCCCAGGATCCGAACTTCCGGCTCTTCTGGCACGGGCTCACGCGCCTTTTTCTGAACAGCCTTCTCTTCGCTCCGTCCCTGCGCTGACAGGAGTTCGATCGGGTGAGGTCCGCACAGGCGCTCGGCTTGTCCTCCTCCGCGCCTTTTGGCTATAGTCTTCTCCCTATGAGAGAGTACACGGAGGAGCATGCCCGAGCTGGTTTGGAGACCGATCTTCCGAAGATCGAATGCTGGCCCAATCAATTCAAGGGCTACGAGATCACCATCGTCATCCCCGAATACACCTCTGTGTGCCCGCGAACGGGGCTGCCCGACTTCGGGACGATCACCATCCGCTACGAGCCCGATGAGTTGTGCGTGGAGCTGAAGTCGCTCAAGTATTACATTCTGGGATACCGCCAGCTCGGGATCTTCTACGAGAACGCCGTCAACCGCATCCTTCAGGATTTCGTCGCCGCCTGTCGTCCCGTCTGGGCGGAGGTGACGGGAGAATTCAATGTTCGCGGGGGGATGAAGAGCATCGTGCAGGCGCGATACCCCGCGCGCACCGAGAGCACGGGAAGAGGAGAACGCCCGAGCTCCGGCTCATGAGCGATCTCAGGGCACCCCGCGCGATCTTGGAATCGCGTGGGGACCTCGATTACGGGGATTCGTCCTCCTTCTTCTTCCGCACACCGAGATCGAAGGCGACCACGATCAGGAGGAGGCAGAGGATGATCGTCGCTCCGATATAGAGGAGCATCAGGTGCCCCCCTTGCATGAAGAGATAAATCACGGCGCCGATGAGGAGAATGGAGAGGATTCCCCAAAAGCTGAAGCGTTTCGGTTCCGTGCGTTCTACCATTGCTGTTCCCTTCCCGATTTCACGCGCTCCACCTCCATAACCGACTCGGCGACCTGAAGTGTCGGCGTGAGCAGATATCCTTCTGACCGCGCAATGAAGGCTGCCGCTGTGACGTCTCCGGTGACGTTCAACATCGTTCGGCACATATCAAGCAATCGGTCAACGCCGAGGATGATGGCGATCCCCTCGCCGGGCACGCCGACTGTCTGCAGCACGAGAATGAGCAACGGAAGCGAACCGCCCGGCACGCCGGCCGCGCCAATGGCCGTGAGCACCGACATGATGACGACGATCGCTTGCGCCGGGAGCGACAGCTCAATGCCGAAGACCTGAGCGAGGAAGAGCACGGTGACCCCCTCGAACAATGCCGTTCCGTTCATGTTCATCGTTGCTCCTAGCGGGAGCACGAATCCGGCGATCTCTCGGGGAATGCCGAGATTCTCCTCCGAGATGCGCATCGTCGTCGGAAGCGTGGCGCTGGAGGAGCTGGTGGAAAAAGCGGTGACCATCACCGTCCGGATCGCGCTGAAGAATCGCCACGGATTCACTCGAGCGAAGACGCGCACCAGGATCGAATAGACGCCGAATTGATGGAGAGCGAGTCCGAAGATGACGGTGATGACGTAGAGTCCGAGCTTGACGAGCAGGTCGAATCCAAATCGCGCCGTGACACTGAAGATCAAAGCAGCAACACCAACAGGAGCCAGCTTCATCGCCAGATCAATGAGGACGATCATTGCCTCCCCCACTCCGGAGAGGACGGCTGTCACCGGCTGCGCGCGACTCGCCGGCAGGAACGTAAGGGCGATGCCAAACATAAGGGCGAAGAAGATGATCCCCAACATGTCGCCCTGCACGGCCGCCGCGATCGGATTTCGAGGCACGATATTGACGAACGTCTGAATGCCAAAGCGTACCTGTCCCGCTTGCTCCAATGTTTGGGCCGTTTGCCCGCGATATGTTTCCAATAGCTGCGCCTTCACATCCTCGGGCAAGCCCTCTCCGGGCCGAATCGTGTTCACCAAAATGAGGCCAATCGTAACGGCCAGCGTCGTCACCATGAGGAAATAAAGCAACGTCTTCACGCCGATGCGCCCGAGCTTCCGCAGATCCCCCAAGCCGGCGACGCCCAGGGCCAGAGAGGCGAAGACCAGCGGGACGACGACCATAATGAGCATCCGCAAGAAGATCTGCCCGATCGGCTCGGTCACTGTTCGGACAAACCACTCGACCTCTGGTCGTCGGCCGAGGAGAAGATTAACGCTGATCCCCGCACTCGCTCCCCCAATGAGCCCGAGGAAGATTCGGGTATGAAGGGGAAGCCGACGCCGTCCGTCGGTCATGCGCTCCTGCCCCTCGTTCATAACAGTCACTCCGCCGGGATCCCCATGCGATCCCCAGATCGGGTGGGGTGCCCTACGTCACCGGTCCATGATCGAGCACCGGTCTCCGCGCCGCCCGCCACCGCCATAGGACATACACGGGCGCTCCTGCCAGAACGATCATCAACCCTGGCCACGTATTGGGACGCGTCTTCGGCGAGATGAGAAGATCCACCGCGATGAAGGACGCCGCGAGAATATAGAGCGCCGGGATCCACGGATATCCGAATGCGCGATATGGCCGCTCCGCATCCGGCCGCTTCCATCGCAGGACGAAGAGGCCGGCGATCGTCAAGATATAAAAGATCAGGACGGCGAAGATCACATAGTCGAGCAGTTCACTGTACGTCCCCGAGAGTGTGAGCACGCACGTCCAGATGCCTTGAATGAGAAGCGCGTTGGCCGGAACTCGATGCGCGTTGAGTTGGCCGACGCTCTGGAAGAAGAGTCCGTCACGCGCCATGGCGTAATAGACGCGCGCGCCGGCCAGGATCAGGCCGTTCATACAGCCGAAGGTGGAGATCATGATGAGCACGGCCATGATGACCGCAGCGCGCGCGCCGAAGATGACTTCGGCAGCGGCCGTCCCAACCCGATCGTTCACAGCGAATTGAATGCCGCGCTCCATGGCCGTCGCCCCCTGCGGATCCCCCTGAAGGGGAAGTACGCAGAGATAGCTGACATTGGCCAGAAGGTAGAGCGCCGAGACCAGCGTCACACCCAAGAGCAAACTGAGCGGCAGTGTGCGCTTGGGATTCTTCACCTCTCCCGCCGTGAACGTGATGTTGTTCCACGCATCCGAAGCGAAGAGCGATCCGACCATGGCCGTCCCTAACGCGAGCAGCAGGCCGACGCCCTCAAGCGGCATCGTCGTGTACTGATTCGCCCCTCGGGCCACCGGCTGCGTGAACGTCGCTGACCACCAATCCTGAAAGTTCGCCGCAAGGGCTTCGGCGTTCCGACCGACGAGGAGTCCGAGAGCAATGAGCAGCACAAGCGCTCCGATCTTCGCAATGGTGAAGATATTCTGCACGATCTTTCCCGCGCGCAACCCCTTCGAATTCGTCCAGCTGAGGAAGACGATCACAGCGATCGCGACCAATTGCGTCGGTGAGAGCGCCAGCCGTCCGTACTCGAAGAACGTCCGCTCTTCGGAGATCTGCGGGATCAAGACGCCGAGGAAGCGCGCGAAGGCGACAGCAACAGCCGCGATCGTCCCCGTTTGGATGACGAGAAAGAGCGTCCAGCCATAGAGGAAAGCCCAAAATGGGCTGTACGCCTCGCGCAGGTAGACATACTGACCACCGGCGCGCGGCATCATCGCCGCCAACTCGCCATAGCTCAACGCCGCCATGAGCGTCAGAAGCCCTGTGATCGCCCACACGCTCAAGAGCCATCCGGCCGATCCCACCTGCCGCGCGATGTCGGCCGAGACGATGAAGATCCCAGAGCCGATCATGGACCCGGCGACGATCATCGTCGAGTCGAACAATCCGAGTCCACGGACGAATGCCTCTCCGCGTGGAACAGCAGTCGCACTCAGTTGCGCCATAGTCTTACATATCCCTCCGCACGTTCATGTGCGGCTCTCCCCGCCGTCGCGCGCCCACGCTCGCTCACGCCCCGGAGATTCCCGGAACCGCGTGCCGCAACTTGCTCCGACGAACGCCATAGAAGAAGTAGACCACTATCCCGATGGCCATCCAGATGATCAGGCGCTCCCATGTATGCCAGGGCAATCCGACCATTTGCGCCAGGCAGATGACCACGCCGAGAATCGGCACTAGGGGCACCAGGGGAGCCCGAAACGGTCGCGGTGCTTCCGGATTCGTGTAGCGGAGGACAAGCACACCCGTGCATACCAGCACGAAGGCCAAAAGCGTTCCGATGCTGACCAACTCGCCCACGACGTGAATGGGGGAGAGGCCCGCAGCAATCGCCACAGCAATGCCTGTCACAACCGTTGTGATATACGGCGTCCGAAATCGCGGATGAACCCTCGCGAACACCTGGGGGAGCAAGCCATCGCGCGCCATTGTCCAGAAGATGCGCGGCTGCCCAAGCAGCATGACCAAGATCACCGACGTCAAGCCTCCAATCGCGCCGAGCTTCACAATCGGCGCCAGCCACCTGAGCCCCGTCGCGTCAATCCCAACGGCCACTGGGTCCGGAACCAGAAGCCGCGAGTAGTGCACGACACCGGTCAGCACTCCTGAGACGAGGATGTAGAGGAGCGTGCAGATGGCTAAGCTCCCTAAAATTCCGATCGGCATATCCCGCTGCGGGTTCTTCGCCTCCTGCGCAGCCGTCGAGACGGCGTCGAAGCCGATATAGGCGAAGAAGATCACACCCGCACCCCGCAGGATGCCGCTCCAGCCGTACTTGCCGAATTCCCCTTGATTCGTCGGGATGAACTCGCGCCAATTCTCCCGCCAGACCTCCGGATGCTGAATCAGGTACGCCAAGCCTGCGATGGAGAAGAGCAACAAGACGGTGACCTTGACCACGACGATGACGTTATTCACATTGGCGGATTCCCGGATCCCGGTGACGAGGATAGCCGTCACGACAGCAATGATGAAAACCGCCGGGAGGTTGAAGAGCGCCGTCACCTGAGGCAACGTTGCGACATCTATCCCCTTCTCCGTCAAGTGCCGCGCCAATTCGTCGGTTATGGGGCGCCACCCTTCGCCCGGGACCTGAACGAGTCGCGTCCCGGTCGCCGCCGTCAGATGTGGCGGGATCTCAATGCCCAAATCGCGCAGGAAACTGACGACATATCCGGACCACCCAATGGCGACCGTCGCCGCTCCGAGCGAATACTCTAGAATGAGATCCCATCCGATGATCCAAGCGAAGAACTCCCCCATCGTCGCATACGAATAGGTATAGGCGCTTCCGGCGATGGGGATCATCGAGGCCATCTCTGCATAACATAAGCCCGCGAAGGCGCACCCAATTCCCGCCAGCACAAAAGAGAGCACAATCGCCGGACCAGCATATTGTGCAGCTGCATTCCCGGTGAGGACAAAGATCCCCGCTCCGATGATGGCGCCGATCCCTAAGGAGATGAGATTGATCGGACCGAGCGCCCGCCGCAATCCGTGCTCCGTATCGAAGGCTTCTGCCCTCAGGGCTTCAACCGACTTCTTCGCAAAGATGTGACGCGCCACGTTCCATCGCCTCCTCTGAAACTGATCTTCCTCGTGCCGCCCACCTTATACTTGCTGGCTTCCCCCCGACCGATCCGTGAGTGGCGATTATGAGCCGAACCCCTCCCTCTGTCAAGCGAGCTCCTTTGCCCACGCCGGAGATTGCCGAGAGTTTGGGAATATGGGATAATTCCCGCTTCGGCGCATGAGAAGCACGATGCTTCCAGCCCGAAACTCGCGCAAGGGGAGAAACGAGGATGGCGGGAAATGGAGATCGCCGAATCCAGAGAAGATCGGATACACCACTTCGCATGGAGAAGGTAGCCGAAGCACGACTCCCGACCGAGATCGGTGAGTTTCGCGTGCTCGGCTTTCAGGAGATGAACAGCGGACGCGAATATCTCGTGTTGACTAAGGGAGACCTCTCTCCGGACCGCCCCTGTTTGGTCCGCATCCATTCGCAATGCCTGACGGGAGACGTCTTCCACTCGATCAAGTGCGACTGCGGGCGGCAATTGCGCCGCGCCATGGAGCTGATCGAGCGAGAGGGCAGAGGCGTCCTCATCTACCAACAACAGGAAGGGCGCGGCATCGGCCTGTTGAACAAGATTCGGGCTTACGAACTCCAGGACCAAGGGCTCGATACAGTGGAGGCGAATCTGCGGTTGGGCTTCGCCCCGGATGAACGCTCGTACGAGGACTGCGTGGCTATCCTACGAGCGCTCGGCATTCGTCACGTCCGCCTCCTCTCGAACAACCCGCATAAGATCGCTGCTCTTCGAAAAGCCGGGCTGCACATTGTCGAGCGCGTGCCGTTGGAAGTCGAGCCCGCCGAGGAGACCGTGGCCTATCTGCGCGCGAAGAAGGAGAAGCTCGGCCATTGGCTCTCATCCGTATGATCGGCACACGGTATGAAGCGAGGTCCCAAGACTCTCCCTCTGTCAGGAGGCCAGCGAATGCGATCCTTACCCCGATGCATCCTTGCACTCGTTGTGCTGCTCTTCCCTGTAGGTGCTCCTATTTCGATGCAACGGCGGGCGCTTGAGGACCGTCCGCGCCTTGTCGTGCTTCTGGTCATTGATCAGTTTCGCCAGGAGTACCTGCTTCGGTTCCACCCCTTCTTCAACGATCGCGGGTTCCGCCGACTCCTCACCTCCGGCGCCGTCTTCTCCCAATGTCACTACGAGCAGGCTCCCACGGTCACGGCTCCCGGTCATGCGACTCTCTCGACGGGAGCGACACCCTCCGCACATGGGATCATTGCCAACGAGTGGTACGACCGTGAGACGGGTGAAATCGTGACGAGCGTCTCCGACCTCTCCCAGCGCGTCGTCGGCGCTGCCTCTGGGCGAGCGTCATCCCCTCACCGATTGATCGGAACGACGCTGGGAGATGAACTGCGCCTGAGCACGAACTTCCGCTCGAAGGTGATCGCGCTCTCATACAAGGATCGCTCGGCCATCCTCCTAGGGGGGAAGCTCGCCAACGTCGCTCTCTGGTTCGACGAATCCAGCGGCTCTTTCATCACAAGCGATTATTACGCCGATACTCTTCCCGAATGGGTCGCGCGATTCAATGCGACGCGTCCGGCCGATCGGTATTTCGGGGCGCGATGGGAGAAAGCCTTCGCGAAGGAGGCGTATGCGCTCGCCGCTTCGGATGATCGTCTCGAGGAGACTCCTCTGCCGGGTGGGGGACGAACGTTCCCGCATCATCTCACTGGCGGTCTCGCGCAGCCAGGTCCCGCCTTCTACACGGCTTTCACCTTCACGCCTTTTGCCAACGAAGTGCTCCTCGAGCTGGCCAAACGTGCGATCGAAGGCGAGCAGCTCGGGCGCGATGAGTCTCCTGATCTGCTGGCCATTAGCCTGTCCACGAACGATCTCGCCGGTCACTTCTTCGGCCCCTACAGCCAGGAGGTCACAGACCTGACGCTGCGGACCGACCAGATCGTGGCCTCGCTCTTGGCCTATCTCGACTCGCGATTTGGATCCACCTACGTGTTCGCACTCACAGCCGACCACGGCGTCGCCCCGATTCCGGAAGAGGCTGCCCGAGCGAAGCTAAGCGGTCGGCGCATCTCCCCGGCGGCTGTGCGTCAGGCCATCGAAGAGGCTTTGAGCGCGCGTTTTGGAGAGGGGCCGTGGATTGAGCCCAAAGCGCTTCCCCTTCTCTCCAACGGATTCGTTTATCTCAATCGCGAGACGATCGGCCGAAAGCAGCTCGATCCGGCCGATGTGGAGCGCGCAGCCGGAGAGGCCGCCCTAAGAGTCCCGGGCCTTGCCCGATACTACACGCGAACACATCTTCTGGCCGGGCACCTAGAAGGAGATCTCGTAGGCCGGCGCGTGGCCCGAGGCTTTCATCCCACGCGGAGTCCCGACGTCATCCTCATCCCCGAACCCTTCGCGTTCATCTCCGGAGGCCAAACGGGAACGACGCATGGCTCCCCCTATAGCTACGACGCTCACGTTCCGCTGATCCTCTTCGGGCACGGCATCGCTCCCGGAATCTTCCCGAGCGCATGTACGCCGGCCGATCTCGCTCCGACGCTCGCTACCCTGCTCCGCATCGAGAGTCCCGCGAACGCGACGGGACGGGTGCTGCAGGAGGCGCTTTCGCCGCCCTCCCCTGCACTGCCGATTCCCCAACGCTCGGCGATGTCCTCCCGATGATGCGCCGACGGATTTCCAACGCCATCACCTCCTCCGTGATCCGCAGGAGCGCGAGTGCGCGGGCGCGCGAGGGGAAGACAATGGCTCCGCGCACGACCGAGCGCCGATAAGGAGAGCGAACATGCGGCTCACCGGGAAACGCGTGCTCGTGACCGGAGCCACTGGCTTGATTGGCCGGCGGCTTGTTGAACGGCTCCGCGCGCAGGATGGAGTCTTGGTCCGCGCACTCGTCCGCGATCCGATGAAGGCGGAAGCGCTGCGCGCCCTCTCGGTGGAGGTCATCCTCGGTGACATCACGCGTCCGGAGACGCTGCGCGAAGCTGTGGCCGGCTGTCAGGTCGTTGTTCACTCTGCGGCTCGCGTCACCGAGCATGGGCGATGGGAGGAATTCTGGGAAAGTAACGTCGAAGGTACGCGCCATGTGCTCGAAGCGGCTGCCCGAGCTGGCGTGGAGCGCTTCGTGCACGTGAGCAGCATTGCCGTCTACGGACTCTTCCCCAAGGATGGCACAGACGAATCCTTCCCCTATCATCCTTGCGGGAATGCCTACTGCGACACGAAGATCGAAGCCGAGAAGCTCGCGTTCGAGTACTATCGGCGGCGCGGCGTGCCCCTTGTCGTCCTGCGACCGGGGATCGTCTATGGCCCTCGCTCGCGGCATTGGACGATCCGCATCATCGAGCTGCTGAAGGCGAACCGCCTGTTTCTCCTCGGTCGCGCCGACGGCATCTGCAACCACGTCTACGTGGACAATGTCGTGGATGCTCTGCATTTGGCGATCACCAACGATGCAGTCCTCGGGGAAGCGTTCATCATCACCGATGGGCGAGCGACGACCTGGAGGGAGTTCTTCGGATGCTATGCGCGGATGCTCGGACGCGAGGCCGTGCCGCAACTTCCGGCCGCTCCGGCGAAGCTCCTTCTGCAGCTCCTCGGAGGGATCTTTCGCCTGCGCGGCCATCCCCCGCCGCTCTCTCCGAAGATCGTGGATTACCTCCACCATCGTGCCGTGTTCCGAATCGAGAAGGCGCGGGAGCGCCTCGGATACACCCCTCGCGTCTCGCTCGAAGAGGGGATGCGTCGCACGGAGGTGTGGCTCCGCGAAGCCGGATACCTCTGATCGCCATGAGATTCGTCGTGGATGTCATGCTCGGCCGCCTCGCCCGATGGCTGCGACTGCTCGGGTTCGATGTCGTCTATTGTCCTGACGCGAGCGACGAGCAGCTCATCGCGATCGCCGAATCCGAAGAGCGTACGCTCCTCACCCGGGATGCGCGGCTGCTTCGCGACCGACGGATCAACGGCTACCTGGTCAGAAGCGCGCGCTGGGAGGATCAGGTTCGAGAAGTCCTCACCGAGTTCCATCTGCACGACCTCATCCAGGCCTTCTCGCGCTGTCCGGACTGCAACGTCCCACTCATCGCCACGGATAAAGCGAGCGTGCGCTCACGGGTTCCCGAGGCCGTGTACGAACAGCACGCGGACTTCTTCATCTGCCCGCACTGCTTGCGCCCCTACTGGGCAGGAACGCACGTCGAGCGGATGCGCCGAAAGATCGCAGAGCTTCTGAAAGCCTGAACAGCTGCGCTTCGACTCGAGTCCCGGCGAGGGATCGCACCGCCGTCGAGAGCGATGAGAAGATGTTGCCCCCTCATGCGGGGTGAGTTTCTGCCCGCCGCCCCGACCCGCATCGAGAGGCGCTGAACTCGAACACCTGTTTCTTGATCGCCCCGCGAGCGTTTGATAGAGTGTATGCCGAATGAGCGAGGCGATGGAGGTCTCCCCGACGTCGGCTCGGGGGGAAGCTCCGGATGGAGGATTGCCATGCCGATATATGAGTACATCTGCGAGCGATGCGGAGAGAGGTTCGAGAAGCTGATTCTCTCGTCCTCGACGAAAGTTGTGTGTCCGCGATGCGGGAGCTCTGCGTGCGAGCAAATCTATTCCTCGTTCGCCTTCAGCGTTGCTCGGAAGTTCATCGCGAGCGTCCGCTCTGGGAGCGGATGCGGATGCTCAGCGGGAGGGTGCGCATGTCATCGCGGGTGACGATTGACGAGAAGCTGCATCATCTGCGCGAGCTGAATCGCGCCGCCGAGGCCGGTGGGGGCCATGAGCGCGTGGAGCGCCAGCATGCTGAGGGGAAGATGACCGCTCGCGAGCGGATCGAATACCTGCTCGACGAGGGAACATTCCAGGAGTTCGATAAGTTCAAGAAGCATCGGTGCACGGACTTCGGCATGGCCGACCAGCAGTATCTTGGCGATGGCGTCGTCGCTGGATGGGGGAAGATCGAGGGGCGTACGGTCTTCGTCTTCGCGCAAGACTTCACCGTCTTCGGGGGATCGCTCTCGGAGACCAACGCCGAGAAGATCTGCAAGATCATGGACCTGGCGATGAAAGTCGGCGCGCCCATCATCGGCCTGAACGATTCCGGCGGAGCGCGCATCCAAGAAGGCGTGGCCTCGCTCGCGGGATATGCCGAGATCTTCCTCCGCAACGTCCTCGCTTCCGGCGTCGTGCCGCAGATTTCGGCCATCATGGGTCCGTGCGCTGGCGGCGCCGTCTACAGTCCGGCTCTCACCGACTTCATCGTCATGACCAAGCGCACGAGCTACATGTTCATCACAGGGCCGGATGTCATCCGCGCCGTCACGCACGAGGACGTGACGAAAGAAGAGCTCGGCGGCGCGATGACGCATAATACCAAGAGCGGCGTTGCCCATTTCGCCGCGGATACGGAAGAGGAGTGCTTGAACCTCATCCGCGAGCTGCTCGCGTTTCTTCCCTCGAACAACATGGAGGATCCGCCTCGACGACCTTGTCACGATCCGGTGGATCGCGTGGAGGAGCGGCTGGATACGCTGGTGCCGGCCGAGCCTCACCTCCCTTACGACATCCGCGATGTCATCCATCTGGTCGTGGACGATGGGTATTTCTTGGAGGTGCAGGAGCATTTCGCGCCAAACATCGTGATCGGGTTTGCGCGTCTCAACGGGCGGCCTGTGGGGATTGTGGCCAACCAGCCCGCGTATCTGGCGGGAGTGCTCGATATTGATGCGTCGGTGAAGGCGGCGCGCTTCGTGCGCTTCTGCGATTGTTTCAACATCCCCATCATCACGTTTGAGGATGTGCCGGGCTTTCTGCCCGGCGTGGATCAGGAGCATCGCGGCGTCATCCGGCATGGGGCGAAGCTGCTCTACGCCTACGCCGAGGCCACTGTGCCGAAGATCACGGTCATCACGCGGAAGTCCTACGGGGGCGCTTATTGCGTCATGGGCTCGAAGCATCTGCGCACGGATGTGAACTTCGCGTGGCCGACGGCCGAGATCGCCGTCATGGGGCCCGAAGGCGCCGTCAATATCCTTTATCGCCGGGAGATTCAGAGCGCGCGCGATCCGGAGGCCGTGCGGCGCGAGCGCATTCGCGAATACGAGGAGAAGTTCGCTTCCCCGTATGTCGCCGCCGAGCGCGGATTCATTGACGAGGTGATTGAGCCGCGCTTCACGCGTCCCAAATTGATTCGCGCGCTGGAGATGCTCGACACCAAACGCGATACGAATCCACCGCGCAAGCACGGGAATATCCCGCTCTGAGCGCCGGCGAGCTCGTCGAAGCATCTCCGAGAGGGGGGAAGAGATCGTGAGCGAGAAAGCCCATGGGGAATCGGCCCATGAATGGTTGGAGCGATTACAGAGCGTTCTCCCCGAACACCTCGGGTATGCGGATCACGCCTCCCGTCGGGATCAGGATGCGGCTTACCGTCAGTATGTGAGCGATCGGTTGAGCGGATTGCTCCAGCCCCTGGAGCAACTCATCGGCGAACGGGCCCATGCCGGTCAGGTCATCGAGGTCTTGCCTTTGGAGCGCGTCCGGGAGAAGCTGCGCGCGCTCCTGCGCGATCTGAGCGCTCCCGATTACGGCGCGACCGCCTTCTTCGATGAACGACCGGTCGAAGACGCCGTGCTCGACCTGCTCTACCAATACGAGCTGGTGCTCTACGAACAGGTGCGGATCGTGTGCGCACAATTGGAGGAGCTGCCCGCCCGGCCGCAGGCGGAGTTTCTCTCGGCTGCTGAGCGGTTGGAGGCGACTGTGCTCGCCCTGGAAGCCGAATTCAAGGGACGGTGCGAAGTGATTCGCCAGTGGGTGTGACGGATGATCACGACAAAGGCGCTGACGAAGGTCTACAATGGAAAGGTCGCCGTCGAAGCCCTCACGCTGGAGATCCGGTCTGGGGAGATCTTCGGCCTGCTCGGACCAAACGGCGCTGGGAAGACGACGACCGTGCGCATGCTCGCGGCGCTCATTGCCCCCACCTCAGGCGAAGCGATCATCGGAGGGCACCGCCTGGGTGAGGACGATACTGCGATCCGTCGCAGTGTGGGAATTGTGACCGAGGCGCCGGGCATGTATGAGCGCTTGAGCGCGCGCGAGAATCTGGAGCTGTACGCCAAGCTCTATGGCGTCTCGAACGCCACGCGACAGGTCGAGAAATACTTGCGATTGCTCGGCCTCTGGGATCGGCGGGACGATCCGGTCGGGACGTTCTCCAAAGGGATGAAGCAGAAGCTGGCGCTTGCGCGCGCTCTCGTGCACGAACCCAAGGTCCTGCTCTTGGATGAACCGACCTCAGGGCTTGATCCGCAGATGACTCGAATCGTGCGCGATTTCATCGCCGATCTCAAGGGACAAGGACGGACGATTCTTCTCTGCACGCATAATCTGGATGAGGCCGAGCGCTTGTGCGATCGCATCCTCGTGCTGAAGACGCGCCCGATCGCGCTGGGCACGCCGGAGGCATTGCGCCGTCGGCTCTTCGGGCGGCACATCCTCGTCACGTTGGAGACCGTGACCGAGCGCATTCTGGAGCGCGTGCGCGCCCTCGACTTCGTGCTCGATCTGCAGCAGGACGGGAATCAGCTCCGAATCGCACTCTCCGATCCGGAGCGGCAGAATCCTCTCCTTGTGCGCGCACTCGTGGAGGCGGGTGCGGCTGTTCGCTTCCTCACCGAGGAGGAACATTCGCTGGAGGAGATTTACCTCCGACTCATCGAAGAGGAGGGCGGTGAGCGTCCGCTGCACCCTCCGTTCGATCCCGCGGAAGTATCCTCGGCGAGGTGATCGGATGTCCCCCGTCCTCGTCATCCTGCAGAAAGAGTGGGCGGATCTGCGCCGGCATCACCTGCTGCTCTTCTCCATGGTGGTGCCGGCCGTGATCTTCCTTATCCTGCCCTTCGCCCTCGTAATCCTCATTCCGGTGCTCGATCCTTCCGGATGGAACGATCGCAGCTTCCAGCGCATGATCGAGCTGCTCGGTCGCGCCGAACCCGATCTGAGGCAGCTGGACCTGTTTGTGGTCTTCCACATCTACATCTTTCGGCAGTTCGTCCTCATGTTCCTCATGGTGCCCATCCTCGGCGCCCTCTCTATTGCGACCTATAGCATCGTGGGGGAGAAGCAGAATCGGACGCTCGAGCCCCTCCTGGCGACGCCGATCACAACGACGGAGCTGCTGTGGGGGAAGAGCCTGGCCGCTGCGCTTCCGGCAACGCTGCTGACGTGGATCGCCTTCGGCCTCTACGTGCTGGGGATGCGCGCGCTGAGTCCACCACCCGTGCTCCCCCGCGTGGCGAATCCCGTGGGGCTTGGACTGATCTTTCTCATCGGTCCCTTGGTGGCCGTCCTGAGCCTAGGGCTTGGCGTGATTGTTTCTTCGCGCGCGAAAGATCCGCGTACGGCGCAGCAGATCGGCGTCATCTTGATCCTGCCCTTGATGGCGCTTTTCATCATGCAAATGCGTGGATTCTTCCTGCTCCGCTTTCGATGGATCTTGATAGCAGCCCTCGCCCTGCTGGTGCTCGACGTCATTGTTCTGAAGATCGGCGCCCGCCTCTTCCAGCGGGAGGCAATCCTCACCCGCTGGGCGTGAGCGCAAAACGGCACGCTATTGAGCGAGTGTGCGCAGGTAGTTGACGAGGTGCCAGATTTCTTCCCGCTTCAAGGTCTTCTCGAAATCTGGCATTGGGGGATTTCCCTTACTGATCTTCCAGAATAGCTCTCCGTCGCTCTGCGACGCCATCCGAGCGCGATCCGTCAGATCTGCGGGCTTCGTCTCCAAGGCCTCCGCCATCGGCCCATCACCCTTGCCTTCGTCCCCATGGCACATCGCGCAATATTCCGCGAAGAGGTTCTTCCCCTTCCGGATCGAAGCGGCCGTCGCTTTGATCGGGTTCTTCATCTGCTTCGCCGATTCGGGGACGTTCCACCCCCCTTGTCCAATGCTCGAATCGGCGCGCTCGGGAATCGAGCGAGAAAGCGAGAAACTGACGATCCCATTAAACACGAGCGCGAGCCATATCCCCGTTCCCCAAAAACGTCGAGCGAAGACGTTGCCGCTCATCGCGTCTTCCTCCTCATGAGGTGTTCTCGAGCGTCACCCCGCCCATCGGATGATTCAGTGTATCGGCTCTCCTGGGCCGAAGGCAACGGGTCCCACAGTCATCGGCCCACACCCACGCCGCCGAGCCGACGGACCTTCAGCCTCTCCGACTCCGGCAGCTCTGCGAGCAGTTCGAGGACCACGGCATTCGTCCATCCGAAGCCGATTTCATTCGTCGTGTATCCGAATCGCAATCCAGCGGCCACGTCCGATTCGCGGCGCACGACATCGTACTTCTCGAAGATCGCCCCGTGTTCGAGGAATTCTTTGAACACGAGCGAAATGAAGTTGATCGCGATCCGATGGGCCGCAGCGTGATAACCGTATCGGCGCAGTCCCTTCACAGCAATGAGCTGCATCGGCGCCCATCCGAAGGGGGCATCCCACTGCTGACCTGTCACCCTTGTGCTCGTTTGCAGTCCTCCCGGTCGCTCAAAGAGCGAGAGATGGGCGACGACGCGCGCAGCTTGACGTTGCGTAGCAATCCCCGCCCACAGAGGGAAGAACGTCGTGACGAAGGGATACGGACGCCGTCGCCGCGTCACGAAATTGTAGTCGAAGTACAAACCTGCTCGCTCATCCCAGAGCCAACGATTGATCCGAGCACGGCGCAGACGGGCGCGCCGCTCCCAAAGGCGCGCCTCCGTCGGGCGCCCCAGCTCCCGCAGAATGCGCGCCATATCGCGCTCCATGACGTACAACAACGAGTTCAGGCACACGGGAGTGTAGAACAACACGCCCGCATTGAACGGACCGAAGCGGCTCGAGGGATCGAACCCCGATTCGCGCATCGAGCGGTCGGCAATGTAGAAGAGATCGGTGAGCCGATCGGCTTCCGCATCGTAAAAGAGCCGCACGTCGTAATCCGGCACTCGATGCGTGCGATAGTACTCCCGGACGCGATCGTAGTACGTGCGCCCCTGCTCATCCCGCTCATGGGCAAGCACCTCGGGTGCCGGACCGCGACCCAAATCGTGATAGCGCGATAGCCCTGTCTTCGGCACCAGATGCGGCGGTTCCGTCCAATACCGATAAAAAGACTCGATCGCCGGCACCGTCCTCGCCAACCAAGTCTCGTCCTTGGTGCGCGCGTACACTTCGAGGATCATCTGCGTGAGAAACGGAGGCTGCGAACGGGTCAGGTAATAGGTGCGGTTGGCATTGAGGATTTTGCCGTAGTGCTCGATCTCGTAGAGGAAATTCTCCACCATGCTCTGCGCCAGCTCCAGCTCTCCCTCGCGCAAGAGGCCGAGGACGATGAAGTAACTGTCCCATCCGTACATCTCATTGAAGAGTCCGCCAGGCACGACGTAGGGATGCGGAAGATAGAGCAGGCCGTGTTCTCGAATCGCCGTGGGATCATCGGGCAAGCGCCGCAACTCGATCCGCGCCCACTCATCCGGGGAGAGGTGCTCGCGCACGCGGGCTTCAAGCGCTGCCATGTCTTCTCTCGGAGAGACGTAGACAAGCCACCTCCCGGTCGGAGAGGGGAATTTCGGGTCTTCAGCCGCCCGCACGAGGTCGCGCGGCGTGCGCTGAAGCATTCGCCAACTCTGCCGGATATACTCGCGGAAGCGTCGCCACTCGGCCTCATCGGCACGATCCGGTGCCGACGAATCCGCCGACGAGCGGACTCCGATCGGGATCGGAACGGCGAGAAGTGCCAATCCAAGGAGGACGGCGCACCGCGTGCGTCGAACGAGCAGGCCGTTGCTCACTCCTCTGCGCCTCATGAGAGCACCTCCGAATCCCATCACAGAGAGCGAGCGCTCCTTCCTCACCGGATCGTCACGGTCACCGCCGATCCATCATCCGGGAACTTCACCCAGACGATCTTGCTCGCGGGATCGTAGCTCCATCCTTCGGAGCGGTGACCGAGTTCGGCGAGGCTTTTGCTTCTCTCTAACTCCTTTCCCGAGCGAGAGACACTCGATGGCTCTCGCTCCACGCCGACAAACTGTACGAGATACGCGCGGGGCGGCGGCGCGTATCGTCCCTGTCGCGGACCGATTTCCAAGACGATCTCTTCGGCGGAATGCTGCGCGCGAAATGAGGTGCGAGCCCATGCGCCTTGCCGATAATCCTCGCTGACCCCATCGTCTTCGTAGAGCATCCCCTCTGATTCGCGTGAGGGGAAGACCATAAGCACAAGGGGATTGATCGGCGCTTCCTCCACATACTGGACGACTTGTTGGAGAGGAAGTATAGCCCCCCCGCGCACAAAGAGCGGCACGCGATCCAAAGGCGCTTCGACGCGAAACTGTCCCGGCCCGACCCTCTTTTCGCCGGTCCAGAAATCGAACCATTCCCCTTCGGGCAGATAGACCTCGACCGACCGCGCCCCTTCGGTGAGCACAGGAGCGACGAGCAGATCCCGACCAACCAGGAACTCCGTGTCCATTCGATAGGTTCTCCGATCTCCGGGATACTCCAGAAACAACGGACGCATCACCGGCACTCCCGTTCGCGCGGCTTCCTCAAAGACGGTGTAGAGATAGGGGAGCAGCCGATAACGCAGCTCGATCGCCCGACGATTGATGGCCTCGTATTCCGGGCCGAAAGACCACGGCTCTTGATCTGGCTTCCCCTTCTGCGCATGCGTTCGGCAGAAGGGGCTGAAGACTCCCGCTTGTAAGAAGCGCGTATACAGCTCGGCCGTGGGGACTCCGGTGAAGCCCCCGATGTCAGGTCCGGCAAACGGTTGTCCGGACAGACCCAAGTTGAGCACCATCGGAATCCACAGGGCGAGATGGTCCCAACTGCTCGTATTATCTCCGGTCCAGGTCGCAGCATAGCGATGTCCACCAGCATAAGATGCCCGCGTCAGGACAAAGGGGCGTTCGCCCGGTCGAAGCCGCTTCAGACCCTCGTAGGTTGCTCGCGCCATCAACATGCCGTAGACGTTATGCACCTTCCGATGATCGGCAGGCTGGCTATGCCCCTCATGAATCGCTTCCAGGGACATGGTTCGGTCCACCTGCCGATCAGTCTCGACAAAAACCGCCGGCTCATTCATGTCGTTCCAAAATCCTTTGACGCCCGCTTCGACAAGCCCTTTGTAGAGATCGCCCCACCAGCGCCGCGTCTCCTCCCGCGTGAAGTCAGGGAAGACGCAGAGGCCCGGCCAGACAGCCCCCGTGTAGAGCGATCCATCCGGCATCCGCACGAAGTGATTCCCTTTCACACCCTCATCGTAGACCCAATAGCCAGGTTCTTTCTTAATCCCCGGATTCACGATCGCGACGACCTTCATACCGATTGCAGCTAAATCAGAGATCATCCGGGAAAAAGTCGGAAACTTCTGCCGATCGACGGTGAAGCTCCGAAAGCCATCCATGTAGTCAATGTCCAGATAGATCGCATCGCACGGGATCTGGCGCCGCCGAAACTCCCTGGCGATCTCTCGCACACGACTCTCTGGCTCATAACTCCACCGGGATTGCTGATAGCCAAGCGCCCATTTCGGAGGAAGCGGCATGCGCCCCACAAGGTCGGTCAGGCGGCTGAGGACCTTCTTGGGATCGGGCCCATAGAAGAAGTAGTAGTTCAACTCCCCATCTTCGGCGCCGAAGCTGTACTCGTCGCGGCGCGTCGCGCCCAGATCGAAACTCGAACGATAGGTGTTATCGAAAAAGATCCCATAGCTCCGACCTTGGCGAAGAGCGAGCAGGAAGGGGATGGATTGGTAAAGGGGATCCGTCCCCCGCTGATAGCCGTAGGCATCGGTGTTCCAGTTGACGTACGCTCGGCCCCGATGCTCGAGCGGTCCCGCTCTTTCTCCCAGGCCATAGTAGTATTCATCCGGCGGCATGGTCTTCCAGACGCGCACTTCCCTCCCACTCCAACTCATCCCCTTTCCGGGAGCATCCTCATTGATGACCTCTCCTCGACTGTCGCGAATCACCACGCGACATGGCCGCTTACCGATCTCCACGACGAGTTCGGACGTTATCAGGCGAATGCTCGATCGACTCTCGCTGACTTCCACAGGGACAGCCGGCCAGTCGGTCTTAACGACAGCCCAACTCTCATCCGGACCGAAAGAACGTCCTGGCTGCATCCGCACTCGGATGAGGTCAGCCGCCAGAACTGTCACCCGCAGGAGAGCGTTCTGACAATCGAGCATGACGCCCCGGGCCTCGCGCACGACTGATCGAGCTGACCCGATCCTCTGCCACTGCCCCGCCGTTGGAGAGACGGAGATGAGCAGCGCGAATATGCTCAGAATCACCGCCAATACCCCACGCAGTGTCTTCACTGCGTGGGGACCCTCGTGTACCACTGGGTCTTCCTCCGCCCAAATCGTAAAGAAATGACGTCCACGCATAGCCCCCAACCTCACCAAGCGAATACTACCGAGACTGATTCCCCATCCATGTCCGGCCCCTCTCTGCTCCCTCCGGAGCAGAGAACCGCATTCTATCGCTCTTCCCTCGCGATCACAATACCCCCCTCCATCCAACGGGCGCATAACGGGTGCCCCACGCCATATCTTCATTGCGTGGGGGCCCCGTGAGATGACGAGCGCCGATCCCCACTCGATTTTTCCGCGCGTTCGCGTTATGATGCTTCCCTCGCTCGGGGATGACGCGATGAAGACAGTGCAATGGATGGGAGGGCAGCGAACCCTCCTTGCCCGACGCGCAGATAAGATAGTGCGCGTAGCGGCCACCTTGTTCCTGATAAGTTGCGCACTGGCGCTCGGCGTCGTGATCGCACGGCGATGGGCCAGTCACCCCGTGGGTATGTACGTCGTGCTCGGGATGGCGCTACTGTCAGTCGCCCTGCTTGTGGCCTCT
>Ga0197142_1000144_pt1 | contig 62885 bp, 48 predicted proteins | sample GBS60_MetaG_FD_148614 | JGI IMG/M metagenome (GOLD analysis project Ga0197142, IMG submission 148614) | Sediment microbial communities from Great Boiling Springs, Gerlach, Nevada, United States - GBS 60_MetaG | ecosystem: Environmental > Aquatic > Thermal springs > Hot (42-90C) > Sediment... | reverse complement strand
CTGGTGGGCCGTTTCTAATAAAATCCTGATAATAAAATCCATCGATTATAAAATTTTTTCCTGATGGTGAGATAAATATAGCTCTTAAATGAATTTCGTTTTTGTTGAATGGATTTGAAAAGGAGGCAGTAAGATTTATTGAGATTTCAAATTTTTCGAATCTGCCTAAGGTATCTCTATTTGTTTTAATAGAATTAAAAATTGGTGCAGCGTTGATTGATGAGATAGAAATTATCATTAAAAAAATTACTTTAATCAAAATTCCTCCATTTGATTTTCAGATTTCTTAATTCAGTTTAATGAATCATAGAATTATTTTCAATTGTTTTAATAAAACCCTTTATTTTTGACATGTTAATGTATAAGGAATGAAAGAATTGATCTTTTATTCTATGTATTTTACAACATACTTATCAATTTTTTATTGAAAGAAAAATTATGGTTTATCTTTTTAAAAGACATTGGTCATTATTTTTAGCATTGGGGTCATTTTTTGTTGTAATTACAGTCTTATTATTTATCTCTGTAATTCGAAATGATGGTCATCTTGTTTATGCTCTTGATGATACTTATATACATATGGCAATTGCTAAAAATTTTGTGGAATATGGGGTTTGGGGTATAAATAAACATAATTTTACTTCCACATCTTCTTCCCCACTATGGACGTTATTATTGTCTTTGACTTATCTGATTTTCGGAGTGAATGAATTTAGCCCATTTATAATGAATATTATATTTGCTACCTTAATAATTTTACAGTCTTATTCTCTCTTAAGAAAGTATATATTTAAGCCTGTTTACATTTTTATTATCCTATTGTTGGTGATTTTTGTTACCCCTTTAACGGCGTTGGTATTTATTGGTATGGAGCATACACTCCATTTACTTCTAACAATAAGTGTAGTTTGTCTTACAGCTAAAATTCTTTCAAATACCAAAAATAAGTTTAAAGAACATTTATTACTGTTAATACTTATTATGCTTATAAATTTTGTTCGATATGAGGGCATTTTTTTGATGTTTATAATCTCAGTTTTATTAGTAATAAGAAAAAGATTTTTGTACTCACTGTTGATAGTATTTTTTGGTCTATCTCCGATAGTTATTTATGGGATAATTTCAATATTAAATGGATGGTATTTTTTCCCGAATACTATTCTAATTAAAAGCAAAATACCCGAATTTTCAGTGATAGGCTTTTTCAAATTTTTTCATCGTTTCTCTTATCAGATAGTAACTAATTCAGATATTCTCGTTCTTTTGATTGTTGCCATGTTTTTTATAGTCCTCGATATTCTTAAAAAGAATAAATTATGGACAGAGCAAACAATAATGCTTATTATTTTAGTTTCATTAACATTTTTACATATGTTATTTGCAGAGACTGGTTCATTCTTAAGATACGAAGCATACCTTGTTGGCCTTGGTATACTTATACTTTGTATTGTAATGAATACATATTTACCAGATAAAATACTTATTGACTTAGATAAAACATCTATTCAAAAATATTTTGCAATAGGGGTGCTTATTGGCTTTATTATTTTACCATTTATGGGGAGGGGGTACTTAGCTTTAAGAAACATTACTCAGGCAACTACTAATATTTATGAGCAACAATATCAAATGGGATTATTTCTAAAAAAATTTTATCAAGGCGAATCAGTTGCTGCAAATGATATTGGTGCAATAAATTTTTTAGCTGATATTGATTGTTTTGATCTTTGGGGATTAGCAAACTTAGATGTTGCTAAATTGAAATTGGATAGAAGATATAATTCAGTTCACATCAATGAACTTACCAAGAAAAAGGGTGTCAAAATAGCTATAGTGTATGACCATTGGTTCGATCTGGAAAATATAGGTGGAATTCCTGCCCAGTGGATAAAGATTGGACAATGGAAGATTTTAAATAATATTGTGTGTGGTGGTGATATTGTTTCATTCTATGCAGTTAATACTACAGAAAAAAATAATTTAATTAAGAATTTTATTGAATTTTCTTATGAAATTCCTGAGGATGTAATTATATACAAAATCAGTCCAGCACATTAGACATTACTAATCAATTAAAGCTTCACATAGTTCAACTACTTAAATAATTCAAGCAACATTAAAAATTAGCTGTTTTTTTCATATTCTAATGCTAAACATCATTAAAAACCTTAACTCTAAAAAAATTATAATTCATTTTTTGAATACGAAGCTCCTACACTTTAATTTCCTGATCTTTATACTGCAACTGGTAAAGTCTGTAATATATTCCTTTTTTCTCAAGCAATTCGTAATGATTACCCATTTCTCTTATCTGACCTTTGTGTAAAACAATTATCTTGTCTGAATTCTGAATTGTCGATAACCTGTGTGCAATGACGATGGATGTTCTGCCTTTCAAGAGTTTTGTGATTGCCTGCTGAATCATTTTTTCGGACTCAGTATCAATTGATGCGGTTGCTTCATCAAGGATTAAAATTTTTGGATTGTAAGCTAAAGCACGAGCAAAAGAAATTAATTGTTTCTGTCCAAGTGAAAGTGTAGCTCCACGCTCTTTAACTTCTTCGTCGTATTTTTTTGGCAATTTCTCTATGAATTGATCAGCACCAACAATTTTAGCTGCTTCAATAATTTTCTCAAATGGAATTTCATCATTCCACAAATTGATATTTGACTTTACATCACCACTGAAAAGAATTACATCCTGAAGAACCAATGCAATGTGTTTTCGTAATTCTTTTTCATCCACTTGAGAAATATCAATATCATCAATCAGAATCTCACCTTTGTTAATGTCATAAAATCTTAAAAGCAAATTGATAATACTTGATTTACCAGCACCAGTCGCTCCAACAATTGCAACCGTTTCACCTGGATTAATTAAAAATGAAATATCTTTTAAGACATACTCCTCATCATTGTAAGCAAACCAGACATTTCGAAATTCTACTTTACCTTTTACTTCTTTCAATGGTAGTGGATTTTCGGGTTGTTTCACAAAAATTTTTGTATCGAGTAATTTGAAAATCCTTTCTGAAGAAGCCATTCCTGTTTGAAGAATGTTGTACTTTTCAGCCAGATCACGAACGGGTCGGAAAAACATTTCCGTGTACTGAATAAATGCAAATAAAACTCCAAGCGATAAATTATTTCTAACAACTTCTCCCCCACCATACCAGATAATTAGTCCTACAGCAATTGCGCTGATTAATTCAACTGCTGGATAAAAAATTGCATGATATAGTACCGCCTGAATGTTTGTATCTCGATAATCTTTGTTAATCGATTTGAACTTTTCAAATTCTTTTTCTTCTTTATTAAACATCTGAACTACATTCATTCCAGAAATGTGCTCTTGCATATATGAATTCAATCTTGCAAGGTGTTTTCGAACATCGCGATAATTTGCCCGAACTTTTTTCCTGAAAAGAAATGTCGCATAAATTAAAACTGGAACAACGCTCATAGTTACAAGTGCTAAATCAAAACTCATCAAGATCATAAAAACAAAAATCCAGATTATGATAAAGACATCACTAAAAATCATCACAATCCCAGAAGAGAATAGTTCACTTAGCGATTCAACATCATTGGTAACCCTTGTAACCAATCTTCCGATAGGTGACTTATCAAAAAATTTTAGAGCCAATTTTTGTAAGTGTTCAAAAATTTCCATTCTTAAGTCAAATAAAGTTTTCTGCCCCATATACTGAGTTGCAAAGTTCATTGCATAGTTTATGATTGCCTGTAAAATCAAAGAAAGCAGAATCAGAGCAATGATGTTTATCAATCCTTTTGAATCACCGACAGCGATGTAATTATCAACTGCAATTTTAGTCAGATATGGTCTTACAGGTTCAAGTGCTGCTGTTACTATGTTGAGAAAAATTGCGAGTATTATATAACCACGATAAGGCTTAACATACTTCAGCAATCTTTTCATTAATCGTGCATCGTAAGCTTTGCCCAATACTTCATCATCTTGAAAAAAATCGGACATCAAATTTCCTCTAATTCTTTTTCGAGCAATTGTTTCTGATAAATTCTTGCATAAATTCCTTCTAGTTCTAACAATTCTTCGTGTGTCCCCTGTTCAGCAATTGATCCGTTATCTATCACAATAATCTGGTCAGCATCTTTTACAGTCGAAATTCTATGGCTTATAATAATCGAAGTCCTACCCTTCATAAAATCTTTTAGATTATTCAAAATAATTTCTTCTGTATTTGTATCAACAGCAGAAAGACAATCATCAAGAATTAAAATCTTACCACCTTTAGCCACTGCTCTTGCTATTGATGTTCTTTGTTTCTGCCCACCAGATAATGTAATTCCTCTTTCGCCGATTATTGTTTCAAGTCCATCTGGAAATGTTTCAATATCTGGAGTGAGATGCGCAATTCTGACAGCTTCTTCCACTCGTTGATTAACTAAGTTTTCTGATAAATCAAATAATCCATAAGCGATATTGTTTTTCAAAGTATCGGAAAATAAAAATGTTTCTTGCGGGACATAAGAAGTTTCACTTCTCAAAACTCTAATTGGAATTGTTTTGACATTATTACCATCAATTAAAATTTCACCTTCCGTTACATCATAAAATCTGAGAATTAAATTTATTAAAGTTGTTTTCCCGCAACCAGTTTGTCCAATTATTGCATAAGTTGAACCAGCAAGAATTTTGAGATTAATGTTTCTCAGTACAAAAGGTAAATTTTCACGATAACGAAAAGAAACATTTCTAAATTCAATTTCACCTTTCAAACTTTGAATTGAATAATTTGTATTTTCAGAGTCTTTTATTTCAGGTTCGATTGCAAAAAGAGCGTTTAATCTTTTCTGTGAAGCAGAAGCTTGCTGAGTTAGATTTGTAATCCAGCCAAAAGCAATTGCAGGCCAGATTAAATATCCCATGTAAAGAACGAATGCTGTTAATTCACCTAAGGTCAACTCTCCGTCTATCACTTTCAATCCACCATACCACATTATCAAGATGATTGAACTTCCAATCACAAGAAACAAAACTGGATGGAAAAGAGAATCAATCTTTATTTTGTTCAAATTTTTCTTGAAATATTCATAACTCAATTTTCTGAAATGATTGATTTCGGCTTCTTCTCTAACATAAGCTTTTATAATTCTGATACCAGAAAGATTTTCCTGAGCTTTCGAAGTTAAAACAGAAAAGTGTTCTTGAATTTTTGTAAATAAAATGTGGATTTTTTTTCCAAAGTAATAAACAAAAATTGACATTAAAGGAAATGGCAAAAGTGATAAAAGAGAAAGCTTCAAATCAATAGAAATCATTAAAGCAAGTGTAAAAACAAAAAGGGTAAAAGTATCTATCGAGTACATTACAGCTGGACCTACAAAGTTTCTAACAGCATTGATGTCATTTGTAGCGTGAGCCATTATGTCGCCAGTTTTTGTATTCTGATAAAATCTTAATGAAAGTTTTTGAAGATGTGCCCACAAGTCATTCCGTAAATCGAATTCTATTTTTCGAGATGTAACAATTATCGTTTGACGAATTAAGAAACGAAAAACTCCACTGATGAAAGTAACTCCAACAATCAACAATGCATATTTCAACAATGCTGGTGAAGAGACCTGGTTTCGCAGTTCATCTATTCCATCTCGAATTAAAAGTGGTACATAAACACTCGTGATGTTCGAAAGAAAAATAAACAAAAAACCCAGGTAGATTTTGTTTCTATATCTGACGAAATATTTTTTAAGCCTGAATAATGATTTCATAATTGGTTAAAAATTAAATACAAAAGTAAAAATGCATCAGTCTAACTTCAATGGAATTATAATTGCCTTTCAACCCAACGGAAAATTTTAAAAGAAAAGGTTCCACAAGACATAATCTAAAATTAAAATTGAAGCAGCTGAGATAACAAATGAACGAATCGTTGCAAGTCCTACTCCTTCAGCACCACCTTCAGTTTTAAAACCAATATGGCAACCAATTAAAGCTGTTACTCCACCAAAGAAAAGCCCTTTGGAAATTCCGTACATAAAGTCTTTCATCTGAAAAAAGTTTCTTACGGATTCGATATAAACATTTGCAGAAATATCAAGAAAGAAATTCGAAACAAGGAAAGAACCAAATGTTGCAATTACATTGGCAAAAATTACAAGCAAAGGCATCATAATTATCGATGCAAGATAACGGGGCATTGCAAGATAACGAACTGGATTTATCGACATTGCTTCGAGTGCATCGATTTGTTCTGTGACTTTCATCGTTCCAATTTCTGCGGCAATTGATGCACCGACACGACCAGCAATTACAATTCCCGTTAGAACAGGACCAAGCTCGGTAATAACCGCTCTAACGGTTGCACCGCCAATGAATGAAAGAGGCGCAAGTCCTTTTAATTGATACGCAGCCTGCCATGCCGAAACCGCACCGGTGAAGATAGCAATTATAATCACAAGTGGTATTGAATCAACTCCAATCTGTTCCATCTGTCTCAAAATCAATCTTCTATCCTTAAAAATTCTATTCAGATTTAAGTGAATTTTGAAAAACAAAATGCTCACTTCACCAAATTCATCGAGAAAATTTAAGATTGATTTACCTAAACGATTAAACAAATTTCCAATCATTGTCATTGCTTGGTGCTTTTAATTTCTGAAATAATATTTTTTATCGGGAAATAAATCAGTAAAACCAGACAGATATTAATGATGTAAGTTAAAACTTCTTTCAATTTTAATATCAATGAAAAAAATTGAGAAGATTTTATTAAAGAAGACAAAGCTTGAAAACCAAAAATTCCAGTCAGAGCGAAGACGAACAAAACCAATGCGATTGAAAAATTTGTTTTTGTATTAGAAAAGAAAGCTTTAACCAGAAAAAGTGAAGCTAAAGCAAATGCAAAAGCAATGTAAAAAAAGTCGAAGTTAAAATCTGCACGATTGTTCAATCTTGAACTTTCGAAAGAATAAATCAAAAAAACTATGGAAACAAAAAACACCAACAGATATAATAGCATAAATCCATCATTCATCAAATCTAAGTAATAATAAAAAGCCGCGAAGCTGAATATTAAAAGAGAAATACTTAACCATTCATTTGCTGACAGGTTAAAAAATCCAAACTTTGCGAGTATCCAGATCGTGCTCGAAATGATCCCTGCAACACCAAAGTTAAATTGTAGTGAGAATGTTTTATTCATTCGAACTTCCACTAAAGTTTTTTGATGGAATGACAATGTTCAATACTAAATAAACTACCGCTGCAAGCCCAAAAGATGCAAAGAAAAAAATTATCCATATTAATCGCACAAGATTTGGATTTATGTTTAAGTATTCAGCAAATCCACCGCATATTCCATAAATAAATTTATGTTCAGATTTTCTCAATTCTTTTATTTTATTTTCTGACATGTTTAATTCCAGTTTATAATGATTATTGATCAGTAAAGCTATACTGAACACCAATAAACTAAATGCATCAATTTTTTCTGATACTATTGAAAAAATTTCCTTAATTGAAATTATATCATTATTAAGAAGAATTAACAACACAATCCCCACAACAAATAAAATATTTGTTGTGATTTTATTTGAGTTAGTCTGACAATGAAGTTCTTTACTTTCGCTGACGGGAAGTAAAATTCCAAACGCTGCATATATCAAAATGATTGACTGACCCAGAAAATAGAAAGCAGTTAATACAATTATTCTAATTACTACTGGATTAATATTTATAAAATTCCCGAAAGCGGAACAAACACCCATCAAAAATTTTTCCGATGGATTAATTTCAAGTCCTCTTTGGGATTGATACGGTTTATCTTCGTCCATTCTTTCCTTATTTGTTTTAGAGCAAATTTACGAAAGATAAATTCCCAATTGAAGAATAAGTATAAGACTTAGACAAAATGAACATAACCTTGAAATAATAAATGAATAAATTAGAGTTGACTACTATTTTAATCTTCGCACTTAAATGATCCTACATCGATAGAATATTTTCACTTCAATATCACGCTGGATACCAGTCGAAGCCTAACAGAATCATCCAGTGTATTTCAAAATTTACTTTCACCATTTGGAAGAACTTATGGCCACAATATACGCTTTTACACTAAGGCTGGGTTAAATTTGAAATAAGCCTGTTATCTATACTTCTAAGTCTCCATGGAATAAAAAACCTTTTATTTACAATTAAGGTTTATTTTATTAATTTACAACAAACCAAATATCCTGAGGTGATAATGATACTACCAAAATTCCTTCAAAAAATCCCCAGTAATTTAATTCTAATTTATTTTATCATTTCTCTTTTGATAATGGGTATATTTATTCGTTATTCCATAAATGATTATAAAAATGTAAAAGAAAATAAAATCAAAGAATTAAAGAATATTTCTTTTGTCAAGGCAGGTGAGATTTCCACATTTATTGCTGAACAGAAATATAAATTAAGTCAGCTCGTAAATTCAGATTTCTTCCATGAGAAAATAGCTGCATTATTTAAAGGCAAATTAAAAGCTGATGAAATTTATAAATTTTTCAACCAAGTTAAGTTTATTAAAAGTCTTGAGGACATTGTCTTTGTGGATAAAGACGGAAAAATTTTATTTAGCTTTATTATTCCACCTTATGAAATTGATTCCCTTACATTAAAAATTTACTCCAAACCTGATACACAAGAAGTTTTTATCGACCTATACAAAGAGAAATTATCCGGGATCGTTTATGTATATCAGTATCCAGTCTTTGATAAGCCGAACAATTTATCCACACTCTTAGGTTATATTAGATTTCAATACGATGCAATGAATTCAATTATTCCAAGAGTTGAATATTTCGAACCAAATAGCAGTAAAGAAATTCTTCTTGCTAAAAAAGAACAGAATTATTTAATCTATCTTAGCTTTTTGAGAAAAGTTCGAATTGAACCTTTTAATTTAACTGAGAACCTGGAATACAACCTTTGCTGGGCTAATTTACCACAAGAACAAAATTTGTGTATTTATGATGGATTGGACTATGCCGGGATGCCAGTTTTATCGATTATCCAGAAAATACCCGGGACAAATCTTTTTTTAATAACTAAAGAAAATAAAGAAGAAGTTTTCAAAGAATTTAGAGCACGCTCACTTGTATATTTTCTAACATTAATTTTATCACTGTTTAGCATTGGTATTTTCTTCTTGTTCGTTGTTTATCGAATGAATAAGAAAAAAATGGAAGAGGAATTAGAACAACAAAGACAAAGAGAAATAATCGAAAAAGAACTTGAAATGGTTTTTTCACAGGTTAACGATGTGATATTTATTCTTAATATGAAAGGAGAAATTGTTAAAACAAATAAAGCAGTTGAAAAACTTTATGGTTATCAACTAGAAGAATTAATTGGCAAAACGATAGACCTTGTTTGTGTTGTTGATGAAATGAATGAGCTATTTGAACGATTTAAGAAAATTGAAGAGTCTGATTATTACATTTATGAATCAAAACATCGAAAAAAGGACGGTAGCTTATTCGATGTAGAGGTCAATGCAAAAACTTATTCTATAGGTGGATTAAAGTTTTTAATTGGTTCTGTACGCGATATAACAGAAAGGAAAAAATCAATAATAGAATTACAACGAAAACTTGAAAATGAAAAACTATTGACTGAGCTGGCATCGGATTTAATTCACCTTACCAATCAAAATTTTGATGAGCAGCTGAACAATATTATCCAAAAACTTGGTAATCACCTAAAAGTTGATCGAATTCGTATATTTCTAAAAGATAATTTAGACAATTTTTATAATTGCGTTTATGAATGGTGTAGACTCGGGCTTGAACATCAAAAGGAAAGGCTACAGTTTTTAAATTTAATGGAAGAGTTTCCATTTCTTTATAAAATTATCGCATCGGGAAAATTATTTAAGTGCAAGGATATAAACTTATTACCTGATGAAGCTCAAAACGAGAAAAACGAGCTTATTAAACAGGGAATAAAATCAATTATATGGGAACCTTTGTATTACAAAGGGAAATTGAAAGGATTTTTAAGTTTTAGCACTTCAGAGAGTTTGAAAGACTGGACAAATGAAGACGAAATTTTAATTAATATCTTTTCTGAGATTTTACTAAATGCTTTTCAAAGAATTGAAATTGAGAAGGATATACAGGAAAGTGAATCTAAGTTCAGAAAATTAGTTGAAAATTCAAGTGATGTTATTCTAGTTGTATCAAGAGATTTTAGGAATAAATTTGTGAGTTCTGCAACTAAAAATGTTTTAGGCTTTTCTGTTGAAGAAAGAATTGGTCAAAATCCACTTGAATTAATACATCCTGAAGATTTAGAACTTGTAATGCAAACTATAAATTCACTTAAAGAACTTGGAGATAAAAAAACAATTCAGTTTCGGAGTAAACATAAACTTGGTCACTGGGTTTGGCTCGAAGCAACCATCACGAATTTAATAGATGATCCTTCTATTAATGGATATGTTGTAAATTATCACGATATAACTCCAACCTTAGAAGCTTATCAAAAACTTCAGGAAAGTGAAGAGAGATATAGAATACTCGCTGAAGAATCAGGTGATGTTCTTTATAAACTTGATTATTCTACTATGAAATATGAATACATAAGTCCAGTTATAACAAAATTAACTGGCTATACACCTGAAGAAATTAATGAAATTGGTTTCAGTCAAATTGTTGAAAAAATTTATTTAATACTACACCCTGATAAATCTAAGGTTGAATTAATTGAACAAAGGCAAAAAGGAGAAACAGGCGAATATCTTGCTGATTATGTTCTCAGAACAAAAAGCGGTGAACTAAAATGGGTTCGAGATCATTCGTTCCCATTCTTTGATAAAAATGGAAAGCTTGTAGGTTCTATTGGTATCCTAACCGATATAACCGAAGTCAAAAAACGTGAAGAAGAAATTATTAAAAGAGAGAAATTCCTTGAAAGTGTTATTGACATTCAAAAATCTTTAATCTTTCTCAATGACCTTAATAACTTTTACAATTATATGGTAGAAAAACTTGGAAAACTTACTGGAGCAAGCCGTTGTTATGTTTTTGAAAATTCTATAAGTGAAGATGGGAAATTACTAATGAGTCATGTTGCTGAATGGTGTGATGAGGGTATAACTCCCCAAATTGATAATCCTGAATTACAAAATTTACCTTACGATGTATTAGGTTTTGACCTACAGAGTGAATTTATAAAAAATGGTTTCTGGTCTGCAATTGTAAGAGAAACACCAGAACCTCTCAAAACAATTTTAAGTTCTCAGGATATTATATCAATTCTTTTAATCCCAATTTTTATAAACAACGAATTTTATGGTTTCATCGGTTTTGATGATTGCTTACAGGAAAGAGAATGGACAAAACTGGAGATTGATATTTTGACATCGGCAGCTACTTCCATTGCACTTGCAATTGAAGAACTTCGACAAAAGAAAGAAATTATCCGAGCAAGAGATGAAGCAATGGAGGCGAATCGTCTAAGAAGCGGTTTCTTGTCTATCATTTCGCACGAAATTAGAACACCACTTAATTCAATTATGGGCTACACGGAGGTTCTTAAGGAATTATTTTTTGATCAATTGAATCAAGAAGTCATAAAATATTTTGAAGCAATTGACAGAGGTGGGAAAAGACTATTAAATACAATCAATCAATTAATTGAGATTTCAAAACTCGAAGCTGGAGAGCTAAAGGTAAATATTCAAAATCTTGATTTGAAAAAATACATTAATGAAACTGTTAGCATGCTTAAAGTTCTTGCTGATGAAAAGAAATTAAATCTTGTGGTTGATATACCAGAAAAAGATTTAATAATAGAAGGAGATGACTATTGCGTTCATGGGGTATTAGAAAACTTAATTACCAACGCAATAAAATATAGTGAACAAGGTACAATTTTAGTCAAAGCTTATGAAGAGGGAGATTATGTGAAATTTCTTGTAAAGGATGAGGGAATAGGAATTGCGGAAGAGTATTTAAAACATTTGTTCAAACCTTTCAGTCAGGAAGATGTATCATACAAACGAAAATTTGAAGGAACAGGACTTGGTTTAGCAATTACTAAAAGATATTTAGATTTAATTGGTGGTGAAATAAATGTCGAAAGTAAAAAAGGAATTGGTTCAACTTTTACAGTGAAATTTAAGAAAGCTAAGGCTCAATAAAACTATCTTACATTTGATTTTAAGTACTCGAAACCTTCAAGTTTTCATAGCGTTGATCTCACACCGAAAGAATTAAAACTCATAATAATTTTTGTGGATAGGCTCTGTTAATTCAATTAATATTATATGAAATTTTAATCTTATCGAAATTCTCTGTCAATTATATCAATTTCATCTGGATATTGAATTTTTCCAAAAGGCGTTTGAATAGTTGGTTGAGCCTTTAAAACAATACGAGAAAGATTTGGATTTTTACCTCCGATTGCTAAGGCAAGATTAATTACATTTTCAAATCCACGTTCACGGAAAAATTTATAAAGATCGAGTTCAATTGTTATGGGAAAAATTGTTGTTTCTCCAGTCCCAGGAACAGAAATTGGTCTTGCGATATTTCCGCTCAAAGTTTCCACATCGTCAATGATTAATCTCCATTTGAAATCAACAATGTCCAGATCCTGCCTTGGGTACCCACCGCCATCATTTGGATTATACGCTTCAATATTTAAGACAAAAGAAACGGGCAAAGAACCTTTGGCAAAATTATTTAACAATTGAGCTGAGTCAAATACATTAAAATCTTTAAGCGAAGTTTTATTTGATAAATTTATACCGCTTAGCCTAAAATCGCTAGCACCATTTAACTTAAATTTAAGTCTTGAGATATTGGTCATTTGTTTAAGGACAGAACAACTGGAAAGAGAAAAAACTAAAATTAATAACAATATTTTAATGCGCATTTTCTTATCTCCCTTTTATAATCTGAGTGTTTATAACTTTCTTTTTCATAATGAATAAATATTTGAAACCTCTTAAATAAAAATTGTATTTAATCGCCCTCTGATGCCAGAAAGGTGTATTAGAAGTTTGGTTTCTTCTGACAACGCAAATAACATCAACAGGGTCAAAATATTTATTTAACATATTAAAAATATTAAATCCAACTGGTATAAAACCTGTTTTTTTTCTCCAATGATCACCTATTAACCAGCCCATTATTTTATCTTTCTTCAAAATTCTATGAATTTCTCTGGCAACTTTTTCCAATTCCATGTAGAATTCTACTTTAGTGCATGATATATTTCCTATATCATTAGCGTCATCAGAATATTTTATGTTATCGGAATAAGGTGAATCAATAAAAACAAAATCTACAGTTTCGTCATCGAGTGGAATTTTCCGAGCATCGTTTTTAATTATATCCTTTCGATAAGGATTAATATCAAACCCGATTACTTTTCTATTTAGTTCTTTCGCTACATCTATGGTTGTTCCACTTCCACACATCGGATCCACTACGAGATCTCCTTCTTTAGTATATCTCTGAAGCAAATTCCAGATTACAAATGCTGGAGTTACACCTCGAAATTTATTATCTCCGTGTGGAACATCACCATAATTTTGTGTAGGGAAATCCCACAAAGTTGTGGTCTCAATTTTTGGTAAATTTTTGTTCATCGTTAATCAATTTCTTTAGATCCTCAATAAAATGATAAAAGATTTTCACTCTATTACTTTCTTCGAGAGATTTATCATTTAATATATAACTACCATCAAGTTCAGTTTCAACTATTGCTCTTCCTTTCTTAGCTGGATATTTAAACGTGAGCGTTCCATCTTCATCTGGAGTAATAAAATAAACTTTTATATCCTTTGTAACTTCATCCTGAGATAACTTAATTTTCCAGTAACCAGTTTGTGCAATTCTTTCCCTTAAAGTTATTTTAACAGAGACAACAGCAATCACTTTTAAGTTCGTTGGATTATAAATGATTAAATCAACATCTGGTAAATGCATTCCGAATTCACCAAAGTCAACAGCCAGGTTTCTTTTTATCTTACGTAATTCTTCAGGCAAATTATTTGATCTTTCTAATTTATTGCCTTCGACTATCCTTAGCCCTAAATCTTCAACTTCGTCTTTAATCATATAATGGATTAACTTTTCAAAGTTTTTTCCTTTAAAGGCACGCCAGCTTTGTTCATGGTCACCTTGAGAAGTTGGATTTAAATCCCAATGTTTTTTATGTATTTCTTTGGCTTCACTTAACAGTGAAGAGACATACTTATAAACATCCTGTCCATATTTAATTTTATATTGTTTGTATAATTCAATTAGCTCTTTAAAGTTCATAAATTATTCCTTTAGGCCAATGACTATGTATTCAACAGGATAAGCCTCTGAATCTGCAACATGGTTGGAAGCAAATCTCCCTGTTTTTTCATCTCTTTTTTGCGGTAATATTTTTGATGGAATTTCTCTTTTTATAATCCTATCAACAATAAATCCTGAATATTGCATAATCTCAGCAAACACTTCAGCATTCAATATATCTATGCCTTTGATTTTTGTATTTCCTATTACATAACAAGCTCTACCGCCAACTTTTAATATTCTATAACTTTCTTTTATAACCTCCTCCATATCCAGAAAAAAAGCTTCAATTTCTTTCGAAAGTTTTTTGCTTTTTTCCTGCATTTTAACAATGATTTCTTTAGCGATTAAACTCTTAACTAATTTATTTGAATAACTCTTATATGATGTACCGATGAATTGTTTTTTATAATCCAAAATATTATCAGTTAAATCAAGCCAGATTGTAGATAATTGATGTAAATCAGCATATTCATAGCTAGTTACATAAGGACTGGAAGTAACAATCAAATCAACAGAATTATTTTCTACGGGTTGTTTTCTGGCATCTCCAACTTTTATATTTAGATATTCGTGGATATTTTTTTTCACTTCATCAGGCACAATTGAATAAAATTTTTCATTTCCACGATACATTTTCAACAGTTGTCTTTTTAATGCCTGATAAGGGTCAGCTGGTATTTTACTTAAATCCCTGGTTGGTTTGGTACTTCCCTGCAACCATATCGAACAATTTTTCAGAATATTACTAAAGGCAACTAGAAAATAATCACGAACCATATCTATTTCTTCTTCAGAAATCACCCTTAGAATTTTTCCAAGTTTAATTTTTACATCTTCGGGAAACCAGTAATCTATTCTTGCTAAATGTCTCTGAGGAATCAACGGTTCAATATCATCGCTGAATAAAGGACTAGTTCTATCACTAATTGAATTTATTTTAATTAGAAGATTTTCGATTTTCCTTTTAAGTAATGAAGGCTCAATAGGAATAGACTTGACTTTGGTTATTAGATAAGCAATTTTGTTAATATCTGTCCCGCTAGCTTTAAATCCCCTTGATATAGCTGTAACTATAGTTGTACCGCATCCCATAAAAGGATCATTTATATGGGCATTCTTAGACAAGATATATTCATCTATCAATGCTTCAACTAATTGAGGAATAAATTTAGCAGGATAACGGTGATAGTTGTGTGTCCACTTCCCTGTGTCTGATGATTTATATCCTGAAAAAGACCAGCTTTTATCAATCTCCTTTTCTTTAAATAGCGCTTTTATCTCATCAGGTGAATATATGTTTACAGAAACTTTATCCGATTTTTTTAGCTGCAAATTCGTTCCCATAGATACATTATAATGATTTCATTAGACATTCAAAACACAATAACTACTCCAATATGTAAGCCTAACAGGTCAGTTTTCGACTCTTTTACATCATACTCAACTTTACCTGCGCCAACATATCTGATCGAGCCTTCCTTCAAATATTCAGCGTTTGAACCATAAAGGTAACTGACTTTTAAATTCAAGAAGATTTCACTAAAACTTTTGGTTTCCTGATCACGATTTTTATTTTTTGAAACTCTAAACATTAAACCACCAGCAGCACCATAACTCCATGCATAATCTTCAAAATTGGTTGATGTTGCTATCTCTTCACCCGTCGAACGATTTTCAATTCTTGTTTGAGTGTAAATGTAAGATCCACCAAAAAGAAATTGAACATAAGGTTTAAAGATCCCAACAGCAGGTGCAACTTGCGCAACCAGATGATAATTAAGAATATTGTTTTCATTTGTTACATCGACAAAAACATCCGGAATTGTATAACTGAATGGTTCTCTTCTTTTTACAGATCCATAGTTCAAAATTCCAAAATTTGCTCCAAACGAAAACGGAGAATATTTATAAGGCTTCCACAATCCTTCAGCATTAAGGCCATAACCATTTCGGTTTATATTTTGCTTGAATTCTCCCTGTGGAAATCCAACATAGAAATTTATAGCAAGGTTAAACGATGAATAATCTGAAACATTTTGAGCAAAAAGTCCTGAAACAAAAATTATTAAAACTATAAAGATGGTTTTAATGTTTTTCATTTTTTATCCTCCATTATTTTATTTTCTTGAATTAACCTTATAATATAATCAGCTACTTCAAGTGCTTTTTTACCATCTTCTCCACTAACAACGGGAGGTGTGTTTTGTAAAATTGATTTAATAAACAATTCCTGTTCATATTTCATTGCATTAATTTCTGGAATTTCTGGTTGTTCATAAATAACCTTTCTTCTTTTTTCACCAATACCAATTTCACCATAAGAAATTCCTAAAACTTCTTCGTCAGGCTTAACAAGTCTATAGATTTCAGATAAACCCTGCAAAAAATCAATTGTGATATAAGCATCTTTCTGAAACATTCTCATCTTTCTCATTTTCTTTTGAGAGATTCTGCTCGCGGTTACATTTGCCACACAACCATTTTTAAATTGAATCCTTGCATTAGCAATATCAATACTATCAGAGACTACAGCTACACCATTTGCATCAATTTTCTCTACCTCACTTTTTACAAGATGTAAAATTATATCAATGTCGTGAATCATCAGATCAAGAACAACGGCGACATCCGTCCCTCTTGGATTGAACTGAGATAAACGATCCGATTGAATAAACATTGGATATAGTTCATACCTTTCAAGGGCAAGTATTGCGGGGTTAAATCTTTCAATATGACCTACCTGAATAAATTTATTTTTCTCCTTAGCCAATTGAATTAATTCTTCAGCTTCTTCAATTGTTGAAGTAATTGGTTTTTCGATGAAGATATGAAGGTTATTTTCCAGCGCATACTTTCCAACTTCGTAATGATTCGATGTTGTTGTTGCAATTATTACTGCATCTGACGATTTGAAGAGTTCATCAAGATTATTAAATGATTTTACTTTGAATTCCTCTGCTATTGAACGAGATTTTTTTTGATCAATGTCAAATATGCCAGAGCAAATTGCATCTTTTTGTTCAAGTAAGTTTTTAAGATGCAGTTTGCCGAGGTGACCGACACCTGCAATTCCGATTTTAATTTTTTCCATTGCTGATTTCTTTTTTAGTTGGTTTTAAGTTCAGTGAAGGCTACAATTTCATCCCATCCGCCATAATCGGGATTATTATAATAAACTAAGATGTAATAAACATTTTTTGTATTCCAGCTATTACCTTCAAGTTCTATCCAATCGATATGCAAATTTTTCGTTGAAGAATGAGTTTCTTTAACGACAACATATTGATAATCGTAAATGCCTCTTTTAAGATTCACTACGAGTGAGTAATAACTTCCCGACCTCTCCATTTTATATTTCTTATCTATTTCCCAATTATTGAAACTCCCAATCACATAAACCTCACCATCGGCTGGGAATGGCAAAGTCAGCTCGAAACGATAATCTAAATATTCATTGTAAATATCATAGTTCGAGTAATATTTTTTTCCACCATTGAAGTCATATCCACCATAATTAAATTTTCGAGTTAAATCAATACCGGTAAATGAAGTCAATAATCGATCATTTGGATATTTTCTAAAATCTGTTAAGTCCAGTTGTCTGTATTCATTTCCCGGAAGTAAATCTCGTTTAATGTATTGTTTCACATTTTGTTGAAGGTATCTTCCATATTCGTACTTGGATTTTTTATTAAAATTGAGAATGCTTGAAAAGAAAAATTTCTGGTTTTGAACGATTTCAACCTCATTTTGTCTGAATACATCATATGAATTTGGAATTTCAACATTTACTGTAACTCGATCTCTTCGATTAAATTCCATTATATCCGAAAGACTATCATCAATTACTTCTTTTGAATAAAATGCTGTAACCTGAAATTTTTGATACACTACAATAAAATACCCTTCACCGTAAATTTTATTTTCGTTGTCGAATTCCGTGATTAAATATTTGTATTTGCCAGAAAATGGAAATGTAACCTGTCCACGATTGTCAGGAAAAGATTGTTTAAATGAGTAATTGTAACCTTTAACTCCATTTGGTGCGACATTATATTGGAGATTATAAAAACGGTCTTTACCGAAATTGGTCAGAAAAATATTATCCACAGGGTTCCAGTTTTTGTCGCAAAGTTTAAAAATAATTTGCAGATTTGGTTTCAGTTTGGATTTTACATCAAATTCAATTACGATAAAATCATTACTTGTATCTTCAATCCCCACTTCGTCAATATCATTGTAAATAATTATTGGAGGCAAGATTTCATCTTTGATTGAGTATGTTCTCAATCCTTTTATTTCAATTAGTTCCTGTGCAAAAGAAAAATCAATGATTAAAAAAAAGACTAATAAAATTCTCATTGTTCTCTTTTTATAGGATGGAAAATATCAACGCATTTTATACTTTCATATGGTACAAAAGATTCAACGATTTGATTTTCGTATCTACCTGTAATCATCAAACCATCTTCAAACACACCGGTTAATTTTCCAGTTTTAAAAACTATTTCGTAAAAAGGTTCTTCCATTTTTGAGGTTTGAACAACTCCATAATATTCTTTCATTATGATGTTAATTTCAAAGCCTAAATATTTTTCCCAGTTCATTTTCATTTGTTTAACTCCTATCATTCATAAAGTGATTTAAGTCTATTAAAAAATTCCTCTTTATCTGTGCAAATGTAATTTTTATTTAAAAAGTTTTCGAAGTCAAAAGCCATTCCAGCGTTTGTAATGCTGGTGTATAGACAGGCAAGGAGGCGTTGTAAATCTTTTTTATGATTTTCGTCCTGGCAATCAATAACTTTTCTGAGATTATAAATTTCATCAACAAGATAGTTAATTTCAGCCTCAAATTCTTCGAATGAATATTCGTTATCGTATTCGAGCAAACAATTATTCAAATAATAAAAAGAAAAAGGTAAGTCGGTTCTTGTAGAAGGGAAAGTTTTTTCAATTTCGTAATCATAAACTTTAATGAAATAATTTGCATCAAAATCAAATTGATAAAACTCAGGATAGTATTTATCAAGATAAATCGAATCACACAAGCGGAAATCTTTCTCAAAAGTAAAGATATACATAATGTTGAGGGTATCATTATTTTTAATATGACTTGCAACAACAATCATTTCATCTTCTGGGTGATTATCAATATTATAAAAATAAAGTTTGATTAGAGGGAAGGTTTTTTTATATAAATTTTTCTTTTGTTTTGAAATTTGAAGCAGGAATTTATTTTCTTCTGTTTTAGTTAATGATATATCAAAATTCTTAATTGAGTTTTTAAAAATTTCCTGAGCAAAAATCTGCCCGGAAATAAAAAATGATATAAATAATGTAATAAAAAGTTTAAACTTCATCTTTGACAGCTTTGTGTTCGTTGTACCATTTTTTTATGTATTCTGCAATTTCAGTAGTTGGAGTTCCGGGCGTGAATAATTCTCCAACTCCCATCTCTTTCAGTTTCTGAATGTCTTCCTTTGGAATAATTCCACCACCCGTTAGCAAAACATCGTCCAGACCTTTTTCTTTCATTAACTTTAGAACTTTTGGGAAGATTGTCATATGTGCACCGCTTAAAATACTAATACCAATTACATCAACATCTTCCTGAAGGGCAGCCTCTACAATCATTTCTGGAGTTTGGCGAAGCCCAGTATAAATCACTTCCATTCCAGCATCACGCAATGCGGCGGCGATGACTTTTGCGCCGCGATCATGTCCATCAAGTCCAGCTTTTGCTATTAAAACACGAATCTTTCTTTCCATAATCTTTCCCTCGGTTTAATTTTTAATCTTTTCACGAATTAGATTACCGTAAAGTTGCATCTCATTTTGCTTGTAAGATTTTGGATGCGGTCTGAATTTGAATCCATCATTCATAAATCTTGGAACAATGTGAAAATGACAATGCATAATTGCCTGTCCAGCAAATCTTCCATTGTTTGTAAAAATATTGTATCCATGCGGCTTTAAACTTTCCAGAATTGCTTTTGAAACTTTCGAAATTACTATTATGAGTTCCTGTGAAACATCATCTGGAATTTGGTGGAATTCTTTGTAGTGTTCTTTAGGAATTATGAGCGTGTGTCCATAATTAATTGGATTTATATCAAGAAAAGATATGATTCTATCAGTTTCAAATATTATTTCAGCAGGTGCTTCTTTTACGGCTATTTTACAAAATATGCAATCATTCATAATTCTAATGAAAATTAGCCAAAACTCGAAAATTAGACAACAAGAATTGAGATGCTGAATAATATATGATGAGTTTAGATTTTTCAATCTTTTTAGCCCAATGGATATTAATCTTTGAAAAACTTTTTGTCAATCTTTCATATCAATAACTAAAGTTTAATCATTTTATTAAATTAAAGATGGAAAAAATAATTAAAGGTGCAGATATGAAGAGAATCATAATCCTTTTTGCATTTTTCGTTTTGGTTTTTAATTCGTGCAGAGAAAATACCACAGAAACTCAATTGCCAGAAATTCCACCGGATCCATCTGGTTCTGTTCCTGTAGTTGTTAGAAACAACATTGTTCCATCGGGAAAATTTTATACAGTTGAACAGGAACGAAGAAGACTAAACTTAAGTGGAGTGGTCATTATTAATTCTGGAATTGATTTGTATGGAACTGGTGACCCGGGTCAAAACGTATGGATTGAAATTGATGGAGTGAATAAAGGAATTTTAGTCAAAAGGGTTAGTGCACAAAATAGATTAAAAGCAGATATAGTTTTTTGCGTTGATGTATCTGGGAGTATGAATGACGCAATAATTGATTCCATTGCAAATACAATAGCAGCATTTTCTGATTATATATATCGATATGGAATTGATGCAAGATTTGGTGGAGTTGGATTTGTTGGGGACATCAGAGGTGTAAAACTTTTAACAGAAGATGTTGCAAATTTCAGAAACTGGATTAAGGCGAAACGATTTATTGATACTTCGACTCAGGTTTTGTTTCCACAATTTGGGTCTTCGTCATTAAACGAAAATCCTGTTTCAGCAATTCGATATGCTGATAGTTTATTTAACTGGCGATATGATGCTCAAAAAGTTTTTGTTGTGTTCACAGATGTTCCAGTTAAGCCAAGCTCGAGAGATGATTGGTCGGTAAGTTGGGTTAGGAATAACATTCGCGGTAAAGGAATTGTTCATGTTGTTTTTGCCAATGATACATCGAAATTTACAAATCTATGGTCAACTCCAAATCTATCGAATCAAAATCCAAAAGAGCTTGCGACAATTACAGGTGGAACATACAGAATATTACCGGATGGTTTTAATTTGAATTTGATCTATTTACCTTTGGTAGAATCATTAATTTATAGTCATTCGATTGATTTTCTTACAGGAACTGGAAAGAAAAAGATCAAAGTCATTTTATCTCTTTCACAAAACTACGATGGTAAATCAGAATATGATGTGGAATTCTGAAATAAATTTAAATAGTCTTTTTACCTAATTAAGTAGCTTATTAATAGTTTATCTTCATTTTCAAGCGTTTGTATACACTAAAACTATATTTTTACTACACTCTCAAAGTGTAATAAATAAATTTCTAAATTTTTGAGAATTACTATGATTTTTCTTATATAGGTTCAAGCTAACAATACAATTTATTTTCTTGTATAAGAAATCATTCTTTTCTTTTTCTTCTTAAAGCAAGTCCACCAAATCCAGAAATTATAGCCATATAAAACCCAAAGTCATACCACCAACCTGTATTGTTCACTTCATAAATTCTGATGTTATGATCAAACAACCCAAGAATTAGAGAAATTGGAGCAATCCAGCCATGCCAGATGCCCCTAAAAAATCCTGCAGCTGTTTCATTATCCATAGATTGCGTTGGAAAACAACCAACAAGAGTTATGGTTAAAATAATTAATAAAAAAATTTTTGTTTTCATTTATTTATTCCTTATTAGATTTGTTAGCAACTTAAAAAAAATTAAAAAATAATGGAGGTTAAATATGTTAGATGAATTCAAAAAATTTGCTTTAAAAGGAAATATGATTGACATGGCAGTGGGAATAATTTTAGGTGCTGCCTTTGGGTCGGTCGTAAATTCATTTGTTAACGATATATTTATGCCCCCACTTGGAGTTATAATTGGTGGAGTGGATTTCAAGAACTTATTTATAACAATCAAGGGCGGACCTGTTAATACACTCGAAGAAGCAAAACAGGTCGGTGCAGTTGTCTGGGCTTATGGTAGTTTTATTACCAATCTTGTTAATTTCTTGATAATTGCATTCGCCTTATTCTTAGTTGTAAAATCAATTAATACGATGAGAGAAAAACTGGAAAAGAAAGAGAATTCAAAAACTGAATAATCCTTTCTTGATAAAAATTTCTTTCTAAAATTTAAAGGGTCGCAAAGTCAAAACTTGAACTTTGCGACTCTTTTTATATTAAGAAAAAATTAAAACGACCAACAGAGTTAAATTAAATTTTTTTCTTTACAGTTAAGTAATTTAACTATTAATATTCTTATGGTTTTTTGGCCTATTCCTCTTAGTAAAAATTGCAGTTAAAGTTTTTACACTTAAACTTTCTTTTTTAATTTTGATAGAAATTTAAGGAAAAACTTGTGAATAGAGATTTAAGTTCTCAAAGAGTAATCTATATTGATCTTCTCCGTTTTTGTGCAATTTTTTTAATGGTTCATGGACACACTGTAGATGTTTTATTAAGTCAGGAATTCAGACGACCGGATTCAATTGGCTTCAATACCTGGTTATTTTTCAGAGGATTAACCGCCCCACTTTTTCTCTTTGCTTCGGGATTTATTTATGGTGTAAGATTTAGAAGAACTGATTCGATTGAGAAATTCAGACAAATCAAAATTAAAACAATTCGACGAGCCTTACTTTTGATATTAATAGGTTACTTGATGAAGTCACCTACACCAACTTTAGTTGACTGGGAACATGTAACATATCAAATGCTTCAGCTTTTCTATGCGATAGATATTCTACAACTAATTGGTGCAAGCCTCTTGATATTTCTTGGAATGGAAATGCTCGCCAGAAAATTTAAATATGATGCTGCACGGTATTTAATTTTTATCTCAATCATATTTGTACTGGGTAAACAACTTGCAACTTTACTCGACTGGGAAGAAGTCTTTCCAATTCAAATCTCGTCCTGGTTTTCTCAAAGTACAGGTTCTTTATTTCCCCTTTTTCCGTGGGGAGCCTATTTGTTTTTAGGTGGCGCGGTGGGGATTTATTTTCAGAGAAAAGGTTTTTTAAATGATATGCTTCATTTAACCAAAGTTCAATTAATAACAGGAATTATATTCATTTTCTCTGCATTTTTAGTCAACTTCCTCGAACTTAAATTCTTTGGTTTAACAACTTTCTGGAAAACAAGCCCTGCTCTCTTTTATGCTCGTTTTGGAGCTGTTTTAATATTGGGGAGTTTATTCTCCGTCTTATCACTTTACATTAAGAGAATACCTAAGTTTCTATACAACGCAAGTAAAAATTCACTCTGGATTTATGTTGTTCATGTTATGATGCTTTATGGAAGTTCCTGGAATCCCGGAGTAAAAAAATTTCTTGGTTATAAATGTAATGTTGGTGAAACGATTCTTGGTGTAATTACAATGTGGCTATTGATGATTTTGTTTTCTGAAGGCTTGATATATTTTAACAATAAAATTTATCCATTGATTAAATCTAAACTTCGAAGCTTTTTATTCGTGAACTAATTTGATTTTTATTTTTATAACATAATTCTTTAAGTTTGCACAAGTTCATTGATAACTTTGCTGGTCCAGTTGGTTAAAAGGGAAACTGGTGAAAATCCAGTACTGCCCCGCAACTGTGAGTGCGTATAGCCATTAACAAAAAGCCACTGTCTCAACTGTTGAGATGGGAAGGCGTTGGTGGCGTTGCACAAGTCAGGAGACCTGCCAGCAAAGTAACGAAACTCATTCCTTCGAGGGAAAGGAAGGTTTCTAAAACTCAATGTGAGTTTTTTGAACCTCTTCACTCGAAGAGGTTTTTTGTTTTAAAAATTTTAAGTGGAAATGAAAAGATTAATTCTTACATATTCAATCATCCTTCTTCTCTTTCAGAAAGCAATTGCATTTTCTGAAAAGCACAATAAATCAATTGATACAATTTTAGTTCAAGATAGTCTTAAAACTTATATAACCAGTCAGATAATAATTTCAGATAAATCCGAATTTTATGATGAAAAGATTTCAAGTGCTTTCTCGAAAAAGATTGCCCTAAATGAAAAATTAAGTTCAATTTCAATTGGCAATTTGATTAACTCAAAATCAGGAATTTTTGCAAGAACCTATGGGGCAGAAGGAAGTCTTCAAACTGTTTCTGTAAGAGGAGCTGGCTCAGAATATACTTCTGTTTTTATCAATGGAATTAATTATAACAATTCATTAAACGGGGTCTTTGATTTCAGTAAGTTCTCTTCAGATCAAGTTGCAGAAATAATAATCAAGAAAGGGAATGATTTTGATCCACTAAATAATAATGCCTTTGGTGGAGTTATTGAATTAAATCCATTTGAGAAATCTGATACAACCAAATACTCATTAAAGATGCAGACAGGAAATTTAGGTTTTAAGAATTTTAATTTTAATTCAAGTGGTTCTCTCTTCAATACTTATTATAAATTAAATTTATCTCACAGATCATCGAGGAACGATTACGAGTATACATTTAACAACGAAAAAGGAATAAGAAAAAATAGTGATGTTAGTCAGTATTCAATCAACTCAACTTTCATAAATCAATTTTCTGTTTTTAATAAAACTATTAAACTCCAATCTTTCATCAGTTTTCTTGATAAAAATTTAGGTTTACCGAATTTTGTTTCATCGAACCGTCATCTTGATAGCAAAACAAGAGAACATGAAAAAAATTTTTCTTTTTCGACCAATTCAAAAATTTTATTTAATAACTTCTTCATAAATGGAATTTGGGGATTTCAGAATAACAAACTTTCTATTGATGACCCTTTACTCTCAATCAATCTTCGAACAAGATATTTCGAAACCAATGAAAAATCTTTCAACTCAAAATTGTTTGTTCATTTTTATAAACATACATTTAAGTTCTCGACTGGATTAACATCAAACATCGAAACATTTGATAGACTTGAAATAAGAGAGAACTCAAAAATAAGCAACCAATTCACCAGAAAAGGTTACAGTTTTAATTTAACTTCAGATTACTCTCAAAAGGTTTTCAATAACGAATTGCAGCTAAATATAGCTCTGATATTTTCACAGAATTACATTATTGATAAATTTTCTGATTTTAATCGAAATAATAATTTTCCAAATTTCAGAGGCGGGATTTCAATCAATTCGAATTCAAATAATTTAATTATTTATGCCAATGCAGGAACAGGTACTAGAATTCCAAATTATTATGAAATAATATTTTCTAAATTAACTTCTTTGAGTAATCGAGAATTGGAGCCAGAAGAAATTTTCAATTATGAAACAGGGATTCGTTACAATAAAAAATCGCTTTTTATTGAGTTAACCTACTTCAATTTTGATGTAAAGAACAAAATCATCTGGCAACCGCAGAGAGTCGCTTTTTTCAGTCCAGTCAACGCTGGCAGAATTAACTCAAAGGGAATCGAATTCAATCTTGAAGGATTGAGATTATTTGAAAGCTTTTACTTCAGTGGAAATTATACTTTTACAAATGCAGTAAAAAAATCGAAACTCAGTGAAAGTGACAATTCATACAACAAGCAAATTCCTTACATCCCAAAGCACAAAAGTTCAATTTCAATTCAATACATCAACAAAAATCTTAATCTCAACTTTACATCGAATTATTACGATCGGCGATTTATAACCGAAGACAATGATGTTTTGTTTTCACTTGAGCCAGTTTTCATCTCAAATTTTTCTACTACATACGATTTTTCACTTTTCAACTTGAACTTATCAGCACAAATTCTTATTCAAAATCTATTCAATACATCATATCAATTAATTCAATCCTTCCCAATGCCAGGAAGGGAATATCGTTTAACAATTCAAATGGAGGTAAAATGAAAAGTAAAATTCTTTTAATAGTTCTCTTAGTTTCAATCTCTTTTTATTCCTGTTCAAAAGATAATACTATTCAACCTGTTCAACAGGTAACTAAAGGTGTCTTCGTGATAAACGAAGGTTTATATCTTCAAAACAATAGTGAAATAACTTTTTATGATCCATCAACAGATCAAACAATTACAAATTTTTATTCACAAAAAAATGGAAAAATAATTGGCGATAATGCAAACAGTATGTTTATCTTTGGTGACAAAGGTTATGTTGCAGTTGATGGAAGCAATAAAATTGAAATAATCGACCTGAAAGATGGTTCATCACTTGGTATAATTGATCTTGGTCAAAATGGAAGCCCACGAGAAATCTTTATCCTTAATTCCAATCGTGGATTTGTCACAAGTTTCAGTAAAAATTCTGTGATCGAATTTAACCCATCAACTCTCAGCATCACCCGAGAAATTCAGGTTGGTCAATACCCTGAAGGAATTGCTTTTGCTAATTTCAAACTTTTTGTTGCTAATTCTGATTTAGGGAATGGAAACACCGTTTCGGTAATTGATCTTAATACAAATTCAGTTGTAAAAACAATACAGGTTGGAAAAAATCCACGCTTTACTGGAATTTCAAACGATAATCGAGTGATTGTAGGATGTTCAGGGGATTTCTTCGATGCTGAAGGAATTGGTGGTTATTACTTCATTGATCCAGTTAGTCTATCAGTTACTGATTCTATTTTGTTGAAATATCATCCACAGGATTATGCCTTAACAAAAGATAATTTTATGTTTTACATAAATGACAAAGGCATTGGAAAAATAAATCTATCAAATAAAAATGTTGATACTGTTTTCATAAGTGGAATGGTTGTTAATGATATTAATGGAATTGCTTACTCAATTGCTTTCGATGAAATCAATCAAAGACTTTACATTGGTAACCCCAAAAATTACACTCAAAATGGTGAAGTGAAAATTTTTGATCGCAATGGAAACTATTTGAAAAAATTTGAGACTAAAATAAACCCTGGCGCAATTTACTTTTATCGTTGAGAATGATTTTACTTTAAGCTTAAAGAAAGTTATTTTCGTTTTGCAAAAAACCAAAAACAAATGTGGAGAAAAAGATTGATGAGAGAAATTTTACAGAATGAATTTTCAAGTAAAATAAGAGGTGAAAAATGAAAAGAGTTATTTTAATCATCGTTCTACTCTCATCAAATCTTTTCTCCCAATCTGCATTTGAGTTCTTAAAACTCGATGCAAGTGCCCGGTCAGCCGCAATTGGTGGTGCTTTCGTAAGCAATGTAGATGATCCTAACTCTATTTTTTATAATCCTTCATCAGCTCAATTTGTAGAGCCCAAAACTGTATCTTTTGGATTCTTGAAACATCTTCTGGATGTAAATTCTGGTTCTGCAAGTTACACAACAACAATCAATGGAATTGGCAAAGTTGGTTTCGCATTGATGTATACAAATTATGGTAATTTTGAAGAGCTGGATGAGTTTGGAAATTCAAGTGGTTCTTTTTCTGCAAGTGACATTGGTATTGTTGCAAATTACTCAACTCTAATTAGAGATAATTTAAGCTACGGTTTCAATTTGAAATTAATTTATTCATCTATTTATAATGTTAACTCTGTCGCATTTGCTGGAGATTTTGGTTTACTTTACTACAATGTTCAAAAACAATTTTCAGCGGGAATTTCTGTTCTCAATATTGGTTCACAATTAAAACCATATTATAACTCCAAAGAAAATCTGCCAGTTGATGTTCGATTAGGTATAAGTAAAAAATTAGAACACACTCCATTTAGATTATATCTCGAATTCACAAAACTAAATCAAACTGACAAAGGAATATTTTCGGGATTCAACAATTTTATACTTGGAGGTGAAATATTTACTTCAAATTCTTTGATTTTGCGATTTGGATTTAACAATGAAAAACGAAGAGAATTTAAAGTCGGTACAACAACTGGAACTGAAGGATTTAATATAGGTTTGGGAATTAATTTGAGTGGCTACAGGTTCGATTACGCATTATCATCATTCGGTAAGATTGGTTCACTTCACAGAATAAATCTCACCACAAGTTTTTAATCACACAGATTTTTAATGAAAAAGCTGTCGAGATTACTTACATAAATCTCGACAGCCCTTATTTATTCAGTTAAAAAAATTAAATTATTTTGCTAATTCGTTTGCTTCGACGACCGCAATTGCTGCCATATTTACAATATCATTTACATCACAACCTCGTTGCAGCACATGAATTGGTTTATCCATTCCCATCAGGATTGGACCGATTGCATCAGCATTACCAATTCGCCAGAGTAATTTATAAGCAATATTGCCAGAATCAAGATTGGGGAATACAAGAACATTCGCCTTTCCTTTAATTCTTGCAAATGGAAAATCCTGTTCAAGAATTGGTGGATATACTGCCGTATCTGCCTGCATTTCACCATCAACGATTAAATCTGGTTCTTTCTGACGAATTATTTCTACAGCTTTAGCAACTTTCTCACTTTCTGGATATGGAGCGTTGCCAAAATTACTGAAAGAGAGCATTGCGACTTTTGGTTCAATGTTAAATCTTCTTGCTGCTTTTGCTGCAAGAATTGCAATCTCTGCTAAATCTTCAGCTGTTGGGTTAACATTAACCGTGGTATCGGCAAAAAAGAAAGCTTCATTCTTAACAAGCATAATGTAAAGACCAGAAACTTTCTTTACACCTGGTGCTGTCTTTACGATTTGCAAAGCTGGTCTAATTGTATCTGGATAATGTGAAGTCAATCCAGAGATCATTCCATCTGCATCGCCCATTTTGACCATCATCGCCCCAAAATAATTTGGGATCTTCATATACTTAAGAGCTTCATTTTTTGTTATTCCTTTTCTCTGTCTAAGCTTATAAAATTCTTCAACATATTTATCAAAATAAATTGAATTTTCTGGATCAATAATTTCAAATTCGCTTGAATTAATTTTATGCTTATTGATTAAATCTTTGATTTCCTTTTCATTACCTAAAAGAATTGGTTTGGCAATTCTATCATCTACAAGGATTTCAGCAGCTTTTAAAATCTTAACTTGATTTCCTTCTGGGAATACAATTCTCTTCATACTTCCTTTTGCTTTTTCAATAGCAACTCTCACAATTTGCTTAGCTATTCCAAGTCTCTCCAGTAATTGATGTTCATATTCGTCCCAATCTGTAATGGGTTTTCTGGCAACACCAGTTTCAATTGCAGCTTTTGCAACAGCTGGTGCGACATAAGTTAACACCCTGGGATCAAAAGGTTTTGGAATGATGTATTCTTTCCCAAATTTTAATTCTACTCCACCATAAGCACGAATAACTGATTCAGGAACCTCTTCTTTAGCAAGTCTTGCAAGGGCATAAGAAGCAGCGAGCTTCATTTCATCATTAATTGCAGTTGCTCTAACATCAAGAGCGCCTCTAAAAATAAATGGGAAACCAAGGACATTATTAACCTGATTTGGATAATCACTTCGTCCAGTTGCCATAATTATATCAGCACGAGCCTCAGTTGCATCTTCATAAGTAATTTCTGGGTATGGGTTTGCCATTGCAAATACAATTGGATTCTTTGCCATTGATTTGACCATTTCCTTCGAAACAACATTTCCAACTGAAAGCCCGACAAACACATCAGCATCTACTAAAGCTTCAGCAAGCGTTCTTGCCTTTGTATCACTTGCAAACATCTCTTTGAATTCATTCATATGTTCTTTGCGACCTTTGTAAATTACTCCAGCAGTATCGCACATAATGATATTTTCTTTCTTCACACCAAGCAAGGTATAGAGATGGGCGCAAGAAATTGCAGAAGCCCCAGCACCATTGAATACGACTTTTATTTTGTCAAGCTCTTTTCCAGCTAATTCAACAGCATTAAGCAGAGCAGCACCACTTATGATTGCCGTTCCATGTTGATCATCATGAAAAACAGGGATCTTCATTGTTCGCTTCAATTCCTGTTCTATGTAAAAACATTCTGGTGCTTTTATATCCTCCAGATTAATTCCTCCAAAAGTTGGTTCAAGAAGCTGAACACATCGAATAAACTCATTGACATCTTTTGTATTTATTTCAATATCAAACACATCTATATCAGCAAATCTTTTAAACAAAACACCTTTTCCTTCCATTACCGGCTTACCAGCTGATGGTCCTATATCACCAAGTCCAAGGACAGCTGTTCCATTACTTATTACAGCAACCAGATTACCTTTTGCAGTATATTCATAAACTAATTCTTCGTCCTTTGCAATTTCAAGACAGGGTTCTGCAACTCCTGGCGTATAAGCAAGGGAAAGATCCCATTGAGTTTGACACGGCTTTGTGGGAATTACTTCAATTTTTCCTTTTCTGCCCTGACTATGATAATTGAGAGCATCTTCCTTGTGGATTTTCATAATTCTCTCCCGTATTGTTTGGTTTTTATTTTAAGTAAATCATTTTCTTTACCTGAGCGAAACTACTCAGGTTTATTCTATAAAACAAAATTGAGTTCGCAAGTAAATAATTTAATCTGTTGGCATCAAAATGTATTTCATTCAAACCAATTTTCAAATCATCCGATTCAAAAATTTTTTGACCCAAGACATCATAAACTTCCACTTTTAAGTTAGGTTGAAACAACTCTTCCGGTACAAATACCTTAATCACCGTTGATGAATTAAATGGATTCGGAAAATTTTGTGATAGAGTTATTTCGTTTTGTGAAATCAACTTTTCCTCAACAAGAGTTGCCTGATCAGCATTTACAACTTGATTAGGTAGAACTGTTACAATTCGTCGATACAAACCATTGAGTGCTGTTATTGTGTAAGTTCCTGGTTTTGCATCACCGATTGCATAGTTTTCCTGATAAATGTCGTCACTCCCGATGTATGGATCACTAAAATTATAAGTTAACGCATAGGAAAAAGTAGTGTAAGGTGGTCTCGGTTTTGGATCTGGAGTAATATCAACTCTTGTTTTATTTGGTGCATTTGGAACACGACCATAAATTGCTCCTGTACCTTTTATCGCACACCAGAGTTCTGGATTTCGTCTCGAACGAGGAGAATTATAAGAAACCGAACCTGATCTAATTTCAAAGTGAAGGTGTGGACCTGTTGAAAATCCTGTGTTTCCACTTATAGCAATTGGTTGTCCCTTGAATACATTTTGATTTTGAGAAACTAGCGGTCGCTGAAGATGCATATAAAGGAAGTAATGAGTTTTTCCAGACCATTGTGATTGAATGATTATGTAATTACCGCCACCATTTGGTTCATATCCGCCTATTGTATCATTTGGATTGTAACCTACAAAATATACCAATCCATCAGTTGCTGAGAATACTGTGTCATAAACAATCAAATAATCTATTCCAAGGTGGGCGTAATTTGGATCACGAATGTTTGGTTCACCATAGAGATATGAACCATTTGCCTGAATATTATCTTTAACAGGTCGATTAATTCGAAAAGTCTGACCAAAAAAACTTTGACAAAAGAAAAAAAACACCAGAGAAATATAAAGTAATTTGAATTTCATTCTCAGATTATCAATACTGAATATTCGTCACTTAATTAAAAATAAAAAAGGGACTAAAGTATCAGTCCCTCTCTTTGAATTTTTAAGAAATAAATTCTTAATCAAGATCAACCTGACTTAATCTTTTTGGTCCGGCTTCAATAACTTCTTTAGAACAATTTTTCGCATAGAGTTTAAAATTCTCGATAAATCTTGCAGCTAATGCGTCGTATTTTCGCCAGTATTCTTTTTTATCGCCCCATGATGATGCGGGATCAAGAACTTCTGAAGGGACATCCGGACAACTTAATGGGACCTCGAATCCAAATAATTTATCTTTTCGATATTCAACATTATCGAGTTTACCTTCAAGTGCTGCATTTAACAAATTTCTCGTATGACGAATGCTGATTCTCTTGCCAACTCCAAATCTTCCACCAACCCAACCAGTGTTAATTAACCAGACTTTAACATTGTATTTCAACATTCTTTGCTTCAACATCTCAGCATATTCAAATGGATGACGAACCATAAAAGGTGCACCAAAACAAGCACTGAATGTAATTTCTGGTTCTCTTCCAAGTCCTATTTCAGTACCAGCTATTTTTGAAGTATATCCACTAATGAAATGATATTGTGCTTGCTCTGGACTCAATCGTGCAATAGGTGGTAAAACTCCCTGAGCATCGCAGGTAAGGAAAATTATATTTTTCGGATGCGAATGAACATAACCTTCAGGAACAATGTTCGGAATGAATTCCAGAGGATAAGATGCTCGAGTATTTTCAGTAATTTTATCATCATCTAAATCAATGTGACGGGAAACAGGATCAAAAACAACATTTTCCAGAATTGTCCCGAATTTTTTTGTACAAGCATGAATTTCTGGTTCGTTTTCAGGAGATAGTCGAATCACCTTTGCATAACAGCCAGCTTCGAAGTTAAAAATTCCTTGCGAGCTCCATCCATGTTCATCGTCACCAATCAATCTTCTTCGTGGATCTGCTGAAAGAGTCGTTTTTCCTGTTCCACTTAATCCAAAGAATAAGGCAACATCTCCATCTTTACCAACATTAGCAGAACAATGCATAGGAAGAACATCTTTGAAAGTTAGGAGATAATTCAAAACAGTGAAAACCGATTTTTTAATTTCTCCACCATAAAGTGTATTGGCGATTATTGCCATTCTGGCACCAAAGTTTAGAATAATCGCTGTCTCGGATCTTGTACCATCAATTACTGGATCAACTTTGAAACCTGGAACTGAAATTATTGTAAATTCAGGTACAAACTTCTTCAACTCATCTTTATTATCAATTGTAATAAACATATTTCTTGCAAAAAGACTATGCCAGGCTTTTTCTGTGATTATTCTAACTGGCATTCGATATTCTGGATCTGCACATGCATAAACATCCTGAACGAACAATTCTTCACCCTGAGCCCATGCCTGTAATCTTGCAAAGAGTGCGTTAAATTTTTCTAAGCTATATGGTCGATTATAAATTCCCCACCAGATATTTTTCTCAGTAGATTCTTCTTTGACAATATACTTATCAGCCGCAGCACGAGCAGTGTGTTTCCCTGTAAAAACTAAAAGTGGACCACCTTTAACTAATTTTCCTTCGTTTCTAAAGATTGCCTCTTCATACAAAGCTTCTTCAGGTAGATTCCAGTATACTCGATCAAGATATGTCAATCCCTGATGTTTCAATCTAAAGTCAGAAGCAAGTTCCATTGCTTCTTTTGATGCGGGAGTATTGAATTCTAAATATTTACTCATGCCCAGTCCCTCACAAGTTTTCTATCGCCAATGTATAGTTCGTTGGGTGCATTTGGATCAATTGCCCATTTAATTCTTTCAATTCCTTCCTGTATTTCTTTGATCGTTCCAGCAAAGCTTAATCTTATATAACCTTCCATTCCAAATTCAACACCGGGAACAGTGAGAACCATAACTTTATCAATTAAGAATTGTGAAAGTTTGTGCGAATCTTTCTCATAAGCACTGAAATCTGCAAAACAATAGAATGTACCATCTGGAACCTTGAATTTAACTCCATCAATTGTTCTTAGAAGATCACACATTACATTTCTATTGTTTTCCAATGTTACCCTTAAATTTTCAACGCTCGATTGAATTCCATTCAAAGCACCAACAGCTGCAAGTTGAAGAACTACAGAAGGCCCACCTGTTTGATGTCCTTGAATGTTTGTCATTGCTTCAATTATTTTTTTATTTGCAACAGCCCAGCCAATTCTAAAGCCGGTCATTGCATATTGTTTTGATACACCATTGATGATGATCAACTTTGAGTTTTCATCTTTTTTCTTTACATATTCCCAGCAATTAATTGGCTTTCTTCCATCAAAAATCAAACGATGGTAAATATCATCCATAATTAAGTAAAGGTCTCGCTTCTCACAAAATTCAACTATATCTGCAATGAATTCTTCTGAGTACATTGCACCAGATGGATTATTTGGAGAATTGATAATTATCGCTTTAGTATAACTTCCGACTCTTTGTTCAATATCTTGAATCCTTGGGTAAAATGAACCATCTTCAGGATAGGCAGGGACTCCAATTCCACCACACAGTTTTGCCATTTCGGGATAACTAACCCAGTATGGAGCTGGATAAATAACCTCTTCTTGAGGGTTTAAAATCGCTTGAAGTGCAACCATTATTGCTTGCTTTGCACCACTCGAGGCAATTACATTTTCTGGTGCAACCGACCGATTGTAAAACTCTTCAGTATATCGGATAATTGCTTTCTTTAATGCTGGAATTCCATCAGGTGGGACATATCTGACTTCACCTGAATTCAGATTTTGAACCGCAGCTAAAATAGCATCAATTGGAGCTCTACTCTTAGGTTCACCAACACTAAAATTAATAACAGGCTCACCTTTCTCACGAAGTATTTGTGCTTTTTCATTTAAAGCTAATGTCGGTGATGCCTGAATGCTTTTTGCTATATAACTTAAACTCATACTTACACCATTGAATTTTTAAATGGAAGGGAATATTGAGATGAATGTTTAAGGAGTTTCATAAAATTTTTTATAAAATTTCAATCAAAAATTATCGCAAAACTGAATTTCAACTAAACAAAAATACTAAATAAAAAACTCATCATCACCAGATTAAGACATAAGAACTTAAACTTCCATTATTTCTTTTTCTTTATGTTCCAGAAGCTCATCAATAAGCTTAATATGTTTATCAGTTATTTTCTGTATTTCATTTTCAGCTCGTTTTCTATCATCTTCAGAAAAATGTTCTTCCTTTTCAAGTTTTCTTAAATGTTCTATCGCATCCCTTCTAACATTTCTAATTGCTACTCTGCCATCTTCAGCAAATTTTTTACAGAGCTTAACCAGATCTTTTCTTCTTTCTTCTGTTAATGGCGGGATCGGGATTCGAAGTATATTTCCATCATTTATAGGATTAAGTCCGAGTTCTGAAGTTAAAATCGCTTTTTCAATTGCTTGAAGTGCTGACTTATCCCAAGGTTGAACTACAAGGGTATGAACATCTGAAACAGAGACATTGGCAAGTTGATTAAGTGGAAGGACTGAACCATAATATTCTGCTTTAATTCCATCTAAAAGAGCAGTTGTTGCTTTACCAGTTCTGATTTTTGCAAATTCCTGTCGAACAACTTCGACAGATTTTTTCATTTTTTCTTCAGTTTCTTTCAAAACTTTGTTGATCATAACAACCTCAAATTTTAATGAGTTTTAACTTCGAGGTCTACTTTTGTTCCAATTTTTTCGCCGAGAACAACCCTTTTAAGATTACCTCTAACATTCATATTAAAAACAATGATGGGGATTTTGTTTTCCTGACAAAGCGTGAAAGCTGTCAGATCCATTACTCTTAATCCCATCTTAATCACATCAGAATAATTAATTTCAGTGAACTTAATTGCATTAGAATTTTTTTCAGGATCTGAATCATAAATTCCATCAACCCTTGTCCCTTTTAAAATTACATCAGCACCAATTTCTATTGCTCTTAATGCAGCAGCGGTATCTGTTGTAAAATATGGATGCCCTGTTCCAGCACCAAGAATTATAACCCGACCTTTTTCAAGATGACGAATTGCTCTTCTACGAATATATGGTTCAGCAATCTCTTCTATTCTAATAGCGGAAAGTAAACGAGTATGAATATTTCTTTTTTCCAGTGTACTTTGAAGTGCTAAAGAATTGATCAGAGTAGCCAGCATTCCCATCTGATCACCGGTAACCTGATCAAAACCCTGTTGTGTGCCAGCTACTCCTCTAAAAATATTTCCACCACCGATGACAATTGCAATTTCAACGCCAAGATTTTTTACTTCAATTATTTCATCAGCAAGACGAGAAAGGACATTTGGGTCAATTCCAAATTTCTGTTCACCCAGGAGATCTTCACCACTCAGTTTAAGTAAAATTCTTTTGTAAGCAACTTCAGGCATTACTTTTTCTCGTCTGCTAAATGAAATCTAATGAATTGTTTTACTTTTACATCTGTCTGATTTGCATCATTATAAGCTTTAATCAATTCACCAACGCTCTTTGAGCCATCTTTAACAAAAGGCTGTTCAAGCAAACAAATTTCCTGATAGAATTTTTCTAATTTACCCTGAGCAATTTTTTCAAGAACCTGTTCTGGTTTTCCTTCGTTGCGTGCTTGAGTTTTGTAAATTTCAACTTCTCTTTCAACTAATTCTTTATCGACTTCATCTCTCGAAATAGTCATAGGTCTCATTGCGGCAACTTGCATTGCAATATCACGACCAAAAGTTCTAAAATCAGCAGGGACTGGTTTTGAATACTCAAAAATTACCAGGACACCAAGCTTTGAACCTGGATGGATGTAATCAACTATTGAACCGTTTTCAACACTTACTTTTTTGAATCTTGATAATTGGATTTTTTCACCAATTTTTCCTACGGCTTCATTGATTAAGTCAGTAACTGTCAATCCATCAGCTTTTGCGTTTAATAACTCATCGATGTTCTGGAAATTATTTGTAAAAACAAGATCTGCAATTTTGTTTGCAAGTTCAACAAATGCATCGCTTTTTGCGACAAAATCTGTTTCACAATTTAATTCTACTATAGCAGCTGTTTTTGTATCTTCACTCAATCTTGTAAGAACAAGCCCTTCGTTTGCAGCTCTTTCAGCTCTTTTAGCAGCAACTGCTGCGCCTTTTTTTCTTAAGTATTCGATAGCTTTTTCAAAATCACCACCGGTTTCTTCCAGTGCTTTTTTACAATCCATCATTCCAGCACCGGTTTTTTCTCTCAGTTGTTTCACTAATTCAGAAGTAATAGCCATTTTCAACTCCCTTTTAAAGTTAATTTTTATCAGACATTTTTTCTTGTTTATCAGCTTCAGATTCTTCTTCAGCTTTAATTTCTTTCGATCTTTGCTGACCTTCAATAATCTTATCAGCCATGAAAGTAGTAATCAAATCAATTGTTCTAACAGAATCATCATTTGCTGGAATAATATAATCAATGCCATCAGGGTCACAATTTGTATCGACAATTGCAAAAACTGGAATACCAAGACGATTTGCTTCCTTAACTGCAATGTGCTCTTTTTTGATGTCAACAATAAATAAGGCACCGGGCAAACGAGTAAGTTCTCTTACACCTTCAAACACTTTTTCAAGTTTTTCTTTTTCACGAGTAAGAATTAATCTTTCCTTCTTAACCATTCGATCGAAAGTTCCATCGACCATCATTTTCTCAATATTCTGAAGTCTTTTAATGGATTTTCTAATTGTAGTAAAGTTTGTCAACATACCACCGAGCCATCTTTCACTAACCCAGTGCATTCCACATCTTTGAGCTTCTCGTTTAATAATGTCTTTTGCCTGTTGCTTTGTACCGACAAAAAGAATTCTTTTACCCTCAGCTGCAATTTTTTCCATTGCATCTGCTGCAACGGCAAGTAGTCTTTTAGTTTTGTTTAAGTCAATGATGTGAATCCCATTTTTTTCCATAAATATGTAAGGTTTCATTTTGGGATTCCATCGGCGGGTTAAATGCCCATAATGAGCACCAGCGGCTAAAAGTTCTTGTAAACCAATTTCCACGATTTTAACTCCTTATTTTTGTTGTTAAACTTCTACTCGTTTCATCTTTGTCTGAGATCCCTTTATGAGGGACACACTCAGACAAATCCACGAGTATGCTCTTTTAATAATTATAAAAATAAAATTAACGTTTGGAGAACTGGAATCTCTTTCGAGCTTTCGGTTGGCCGTATTTCTTTCTTTCGACCATTCGAGGATCTCGAGTGAGATATCCCAATTTCCTGAGAGTCGGACGATAATCCGGATTTACCATCACCAAAGCTCTTGCAATACCAAGCGAAATAGCTCCAACCTGACCAGTTGTTCCGCCACCTTTAACATTAACTAAAAAATCATATTTACCAACAGCATCCACCACTTTTAATGGTTCTGTTGCTTTCATTGAATCAAACTTTGTAGGGAAATACTCATTTATGTCTTTTCCATTGACTACAATTTTCCCTGAACCGGGTCTGATTACAACTCTTGCAACTGATGTTTTTCTTCTTCCTACTGCAATTTTATCAACCATTAATCACTCCAACTTAAAATGTTAATACTTCTGGTTTTTGTGCCTGGTGAGGATGATTTTCACCAGCATAAACTTTTAATTTTTTAACTGTTCTTCTTCCTAATCTACCCTTCGGAAGCATGCCTTTTACAGCGTGTTCTATCACAAATTCAGGATGCTTTTGCAAATACTCCTTGAAAGATGTGAATTTAGCTCCACCCGGATATCCTGAATATCTAAAGTAGGTCTTAAGCTCTTCTCTTTTTCCTGTGAGACGAACTTTATCGGCGTTAATAACTATTACATAATCACCACAATCAATATGTGGAGTAAAAATTGGCTTATGCTTTCCTCTTAAAATTCTTGCAATATTGGATGCTAAACGACCTAAAACCTGGTCTTTTGCATCAACTACATACCATTTTTTTTCTACATCCACTTCTTTAGCAGATTTTGTGATTTTTTCCTGTTTCAATGATTAATCCTCCATGTAACAATACTTTTAGTCATTATTTAGCTTACAAAGTTAAATAAAAATGATTGGATTTTCAAAGGGTTAATTAAAATTGACTTTTAAGAATTTTTAAAGTTTTGCTCTTGAAATCAAATTACTCAAGTAATCCACATTGAAAAAGTTTAAGGATATTATTAATTTAAGCTCGAAATAACCAACAAAGGAGCATCGTTATGAGGAAAATTTTTCTAATTCTAATCATTCTGGTGGGATATTTATTCTCACAACAATTCCAGCTTGAATGGGTAAATCCAAAACCTACTGGAGCAAACTTGCTGGATATTGAAGTAATCGCACCAAATCAAATTTCAATTTTTGGTGTAGCTGGAACAAATATTAAATCAAATGATGCATTAAATAATTACACATTGAGTTATATTGGAGATAGAATAGATATATGGGCAGTTCATTTTGTAAATGAATCAATTGGATATCTCTGTGGTGAAGATGGATTGATCATGAAAACTACAGATGGCGGATTAAGCTGGTTTACACAAAATTCGTTGGTAACCAGTAGACTTTATGACATAAAATTCCTGAATCCTGATTCAGGATTTGCAGTTGGCTCAAGTGGACTTGTTCTTAAAACCACGGATGGTGGAAACAACTGGGTAACTAGTTATTACCAGACAAGTACTGTTTACACAATTGAAATAATAAGCAGCAATCTAGTTTTTATTGGCTCTGCTTATTCTGGTGGACAACTCGCAAAGTCCACTGATTTTGGATCAAGCTGGACAGCGGTTACATCTTCTTTAATTACTTCTTCTGTTTATTCAATCTTCTTTTTAGATGAAAATAATGGTTGGATTGGAACCGCATCAAACGGAATACTTTACACAAGTGATGGCGGTTCAACCTGGATACAACAATTGCCTCTCTCTAATATAGTCTATGATATTAAATTCAAAAACAACCTTGATGGTTTTGCCAGTGATTCAAAAGGTTATATTTTTATAACCACTGATGGAGGAGCTAACTGGACACCTTACCTTACACCTGCGAAAAAAGCACTAAGAGCTTTAGCTGTTGACGGAGACAATATTTATGTAGTTGGCGATGCAGGAAGTATGTATGTAAGTACAAATAACGGGAACACCTGGGAGGAAAAATTCTCTTACATTGGTCAGGCACTGGAATTCCAACGAAGAGTTATTTTCCTAAATGAAAATGTTGGCTTTGTATGCGGAGGTTCAACTACCACTGCTGACTCACTGGGTTATGTATTAAAAACAACCGATGGTGGACAAACCTGGACACAGCTACCTTATAATTTTAAAACTCAACTTTATGCAATATCGGCACCTTCTGAAAATGTAATTTATACTTCTGCTGGATCAAGTCTTGTTTTCAAATCAACTGATGGTGGTCTCACCTGGTCCAAATCTAACATATATGCAACTTCTACAACACTCTGGGATATTCAATTTCACGATGAAAACCTTGGTTATGCCTGTGGATCAAGTGGTAGAATTTTTAAAACAACAGATGGTGGATCAAGTTGGACATTACTAACTAGTCCATTTGGAACTTCAACTGTCTATTCAATGTCAATATTAGATCCATCTACTGTTGTTGCTGTTGGTGTAAGTGCAAAAGCTTACAAAACAACAGATGGTGGTTCAAGCTGGACACCATTAAGTGCAGGAATACCAGGAAGTTATTTTATTGTTAGGTTTTATCAGAATATCGGGTATATTGGATCGTATGTTTCGCCTGTAGGTTATGTTTCTAAATCAACAGATGGTGGAGATACATGGACACCACTAACAACATATCCCGGAACCAAAAGTGTTTGGGGAATTGCGGTTAAAGATACAAGCACTGTATATGTAACAGACCTGTATGGATATGTTTACTATTCAAATGATGGTGGAAATACATGGACTTCTGTTCCAAGAATATTTGGAACGAACTCATTTTACTGCTCAATGGCTGGTGATAAATTATTCATATCAGGCTCAAATGGAGCAATTATAAAAGGACATATTCCAACAATTCCACCTGAAACAAGAACTGTTGCTTATAATTCTGGATGGAATATTTTATCTGTTCCGTTAATTACCAATGATATGAGAAAAACAACTTTGTTCCCTGATGCAGTTAGTGCTGCTTTCGCATACAATGATGGATATTATACAGAAGATACACTTGAAACCGGCAAGGGATACTGGCTTAAATTCAATGATGCAGGTAGTGTTGATATTGTTGGTCAAAAAGTTCAAAATTATTCGCTTCAATTGCCAGCCGGTTGGAATTTATTCGGAACCTTTGATTTTAATATTCAAGTAGGTGATGTTGTTACCAATCCTCCAGATATAATTGCATCAAGTTTCTTCAAATATGATAAAGGGTATAAAACCACTGATGTTCTTGAAGTTGGTAAAGGTTATTGGGTGAAATTGAGCCAACCAGGAACATTAACTTTTCCGACTGTAGTTACTAAAAAATCAGAACTAACTTCGAATATATTTGAAGATGCTTTGAGAATTTTAGTTACAGATAATGCTGGCAATTCTTCTCATCTCTACTTTATTTTGAATCAAAAATCTACATTGCTTGAGCTTCCACCAAAACCTCCAGCAGGAATTTTTGATGTTCGATTTGAGAACGACAGGATTGCAGAGATATTTGATAACGAATACAAAACTCTTGAAATAAATTCAGCAGTTTATCCAGTAACGGTAAAAATTGAAGGTTTCAACGCTAAGATTGAGGATTGCATTAATGGAAAAATTATCAATCAGGAATTGAAAGCTGGTGAGAAATTGGTTATTAATGATAGGAATATTTCAGTTCTCAAGATTAAACCTATAAACATTGTTCATGATTTTGCACTTTATCAGAACTATCCAAATCCTTTCAATCCTGTAACTACAATTAAGTTCAGCATTCCAGAAATAACCAATGTGAAACTTTCTGTTTATGATGTATTAGGAAGAAAAGTTAAGGACTTAATAAATGAAAAGCTTGATGCAGGAATTTATACCGTGAATTTTGATGGCAGTGATCTCGCATCTGGAATTTATATTTACAGACTTAAAGCTGGAAAGAATGTTTCGGTTAAAAAGATGATTCTGATTAAGTAAGTTTGAGTTGATAAAAAAATTCAAGGGCTATCTGACAAACTTTCAGATAGCCCTTTTTCATTTTAAATAATCATTATTTTATGGAGTGAAAGGATTATTCGGTCCCTCGATTAATCGATTAATTGTTTTAATTGCTTCGTTTTTAATTTCCAATTCTGGATTTTGATTTAATAAGTTTTTGCAAGCATTAATTATATCAAATCGTCTTGGTGAAAAATAATACCAACCTAAAGCTTCAATAACAGCAACTCTCAATTCTTTTGGTTTGGTATTATCTCTAGAAATTGCAATTAATGATTCAATTGCATCTTCATAAATATATTTTCTAAATGTTCGAACCTCAAATAATTTTTTTCTAAGAGTGATTGTATCGTTATTTACAACTTCAAAAATTTCTTCCTGTCTTTTTTTATCTGGAACTCTAATGAAATAATCTTTTCTCTCGAGTCCATATTTATTCTTTTCGCTTAAAATTTTTTCAACTTCACGACTTATAATCTTAATTTTTTTATCCGAATTCAATAATTCCATCACTGATTTTGCATTATATCTCACTCTATCTGATTCATCATCAAAAGATGCACGAACAATAAATGGTAAATATTCTTCATTACCAACGAATCCCATCCATTGAATAGAAAACCTTCTTATTAACTCATGAGGATCGTTAATTGACATCAATAAAACATCTTCAAAATTCTTATCTCTTAATTGGGCAAGACATTTTAAAGCCATTAACCTAACATTTGGTGAAAGGTCATTTATATAAATTTTCTTTAAGTCTGATGAAAAACTCTCCTTTTTTAAATCAAATATTCTTTTTATTGCAATTGTTCTAATCACAGCATCATTTGAGTTTAAGTATTTCCTCAAATCTTTTTCATTATTTGAATTAATTAATCCTTCTACTGGAAATCTGGAATTTGAATGAAATCGAAAAGTTGGGTCACCGATTAAATGTGATTCCAGATAATTATTAAATCGATGCCATTGACCTAATCTTGCACCATGATTCAACAATCCAATTAATTCTGACACAAAAAGATCTTGAAGAACATTAACGGAATTACCGAGTGCAGCTATTGTATTCCCATTACTGAAGACATATTCACCTGCAATGTATTCATCACGATGAAAAGAACCATTAAAACATTCATCAAAAATTACAAATTTCGGTTGAGGTGAAATTTTTCTAATATCATTAATATGAATATCAAGGTTGTAACTTAAAATTGAATCTTGTTTGATGACTTCTTCATTAAATGCGCCTTCAAACCATTCGTCCGGAACTCCAAAAGATTTTTTGAAATATTCTTTAGTTTCTTCTATTGAACGGTTACTCTCTTTTGCAGATCTCAATTTGCTTCTCAAGTAAAGTTTAATGCTCTCAATATTTTCATTTACATTTCTTGCTTTAGGATAACTAGCAAGCAACTGAGCATCAGGTACACCATGAGCGTGAAAAATTGCAATATCAAGCTCAGGTTTCTCAAGTTCTGATAAAATAATCTTCTTGATATTTTTATCCATTTCATAAAAATATTTTTTGTATCTACCACCAACTCGAAATGCTTCGGGAAAATGTTCCATTAAAATTTGTGTTTCGTCAGACCACGATGTCAGTGATTCGGAATTGTAACCGTGTCCGGTGAAAACAAGTACATTATTTAAAATCTCATTTTTATTTTTTAACTCTGATACTTTCAATAAATAATTTCTAATCTTTTCATACTTATGAGAATCTGGTGATGGTTTAATTCGAGCTGTGTAAATTTCTCGTTCTATTCTCTGGGGAGATTCGGGTAAAAGTTTGTAATAAAAATAAAGTGATTGAACTGTATCCTGCCTGATGAATTCAAATTTCAAATCAAAGTCATCATAAAATCGATCGGAAGGAACAGAGGATCTATTCCACGCAAATCTTTGTTCATCGAGTTTAAATGCAGAGGTTAAGTGTTGTGCCTCTCTAATCATTGGGATTGGAATATCACCGATGAAAACAGCACCTTCAAGTCTGGGTTTTGAATTGTAAAGTTTAATTATCTCATTTTTTATTTCTTCAGGTGATTTCCAGTTATTGATCAAAACATAAGTTGCAAGATTGTCTTTCTCTATTGAGTTTTTGTACTTAATTGCAGCATCATATACTTTTTCAAAGGTCACGCTATCAATAAAAATTGCAAAAGAAGTCTTTGAATTTATTCCAGGTTTTAAAACACGAACCTGAGCATAAATTATTTCAATTAAAATTAGACCGATAAATAGAAGTTTTCTTAATTTTCTCATACATCAACCTTTCATTTGAGATAAAGCATTTTTCTTGTGATTGTTCGATTATCAACAGTCAATCTGTAAAACAAAACACCTGATGAATTTTCTCCAGTCTTATCAAACAACGAATTGTTCAAATTGAATTCAATCTCGTAAGTACCTGATGATAATTCCTTATCAACAAGGGTTGAAATTTTTCTTCCAAGTAAATCAAAAATTTCGAGTTTGACATTTTTTTGACTTTTCCCGGAAGCTGGCACTGTAAATCTTATTTTAGTTGATGCATTAAATGGATTGGGATAATTATAACTCAAATCAAATTGATTAATCTCATTTTTAATCTCTTTCACTGAAGTAATATTTTCGGTCGCAATCAATCTTCCATCCGAAGTTCCAAAAAATGCTCTACCAAACTGATTGATGCCTGCGGAAAAAATTATGGCAGAATTTTTCAATGAAAGATCAACTGTCCAATTCAAACCACCATCAGTTGTCTTTAAAATGGTTCCATCGTAACAGGCAACATATCCAAGAGTATCATTAAAGAAATTCACAGTGTAAAAACTTGAATCAATTCCATTAATATTATGATTGACATAAAACCAGTTCAAACCCTTATCTGTTGTATAACAAATAAAACCAACTCCAACAACCCAAGCTTTATCTTCATTAATTATATAAATGTCTTTAAAATCTTTTCTTGTTAAATGTGATGGAAATGAATGAAAATTAAAAACCGTATCCCAATCATTTCCACCATTTGTCGTTCTCATCATCCATCTTTGTGGTCCAGCAATAACTCCTGTATTCTCATCAAAGAAGTCCATGTTACCAGAAATGTAACCCGGACCATTCAATAATTTGACCTGGAACCAGCTTTCACCTCCATCTGTCGTTTTATAAACATAATATTCGGGATAATCATTAAGGCTCATCCACGCATAACCAATTTGATTAGTTGGAAAAGAAATTCCACCAACACGATTTCGTGCATTGAAAGCAACTGGTTCAAGAACAGTTCGCCAATTCTGACCACCATCAGTTGTTTTTACAATGTGACGATTTTCTTTCAGAATAAATCCAGTGTTTTCATCAAGAAATTGCATTGCAACAGATTCCCACATGGGTGGGCTTGAAATGTAAGTCCACTCATTACCATAGGGATCATCAGACGCATAAAAATCACTATAACGAGTCACAACAAATCCTTTAGAACCAATAAATTGAATTGCATAAACTGGTGTTGGAGTAAATTGTTTATAAAGTTGCCAACTATTACCAAAATCATCTGAACGCAAAATATGAGCACCGGTACCAAGTGCGATTAATTTATCACCATATCCAGCAATTGCTTTTAGTCCAAAAGAGTAAGTTAAAAATGAAGCATTCCAGGTTTCTCCGCCATCAGTTGTTCGTGTGATATATGCAAACGAAAATCCATTATTTCCAACTGCAATACCTTCCAATGAATTTTTAAAGTATGCATCACGAACCCGGTCATAATTATTTTGTGGATACTGAGTTTTTTTAGTCCAGTTCTTTCCGCCATCGGTTGATTTATAAATTGGAGTAACAACTCCCCAGAATTCATTTCCTTCACCGAGTGAAATTACATCAGTAGAACTTAACCAGTGAACCGTTCTTTGATCGCGGAAAAAGGCATCAGCTATTGGCGTTGACTTTAACCATGTTTGACCACCATCAGTAGTATATCTTTGAGCATCTTTTTTATCGCCAACAACAACGCCAAGATTTTCATCATAAAAATCAATGCCATACCATCTCGATGCAGTAGTTGCAGAAACAAGGGAGTCTTTTTTCGTCCAGGTTAATCCACCATCTGTCGTGCGCATAATGTAAACGGCTTTGTATTTTCCAGCCGATATGTGACCAACAAGTGGACTTGTAAAACAAATCGCATCGAAATAAGTGAAGTCAGAAGATATTAAGACCTCAGTCCAATCATTTCCACCATTTGTTGTGATTAAAATTCTACCATTTGATGTACCAATCCATCCTTTGTTCTGGTCATAGAAAAACACTTTCAATAAATCATAATTAAATTGAGAAGATTTTCTAATCCAACTCTGACCTCCATCGGAAGTTTGAAGAATTATGCCTTTGTTACCCACAATCCATCCAACATCTTGATTGACTAGAAAAACATCGTTCAATTCGCTTTCAACATAAGGAGAAATTACTGTGTAATAATTTTGTGCCGATAAATTAAGTGCAAAAATTAGAACAATAAAAAAACAAATTCTCTCTTTCATAATCTCCTCCTAATAAACTTTTACTCTGTATTCAATGAAAGTATTAATGTTTTGATTTTGAACATTATTCCAGATTGAACTATTAATTGGCTTGAGATAATTATAATCTGTTGCAAGTATGATTTCTCCTGAGAATAATTGCATCGTGATTAAAAATGAAAGATTGTATCTGTTGAACTCCGTTTTGAAATACTCAAGGTCATTTTTAAGAAAAGACATAAAATAAATTCCAGAATTCTCATAAAATTCTTCAGAACTAACTGGAGAATGTTTTTCAATTAAAAGATTTGTCTCCAATAAGATTGAATTGGTAAAGTAAAATTTCAAACCTGTCTGAAGTGAAATTAATTGAGATTTAGTATCGAATAAAACATTGCTGTAGTAATCATTCAAATTGAATTTGAATTGACCAAAACCCAAACCAAAATTTGCATTTAATTTTTCATTCAAACGATAAGAAATATTTCCAGTAATTCCAGATAAATTTTGTTTCTGTTCAGAAAGCAGTGAATTAAAGGAAGGATGTTTTGCCCAACCTGATGAAGTGAAATACTTAAAACTCAAATTTGTTTTTAATCTTCCAGTCCAGAAAGTTTCTGATTTCATTTCAAAATTAAAGTAGTCATTTTGAAAATAACCTTGATTGGTTGGATTGGTAATTTCTTCCTTTGAAATACTTTGATCAATGCCTTTATAAATTCGGCTAAAAAACAAAAAAGAATCAGAAGGTTTAAATATTATATCCCCACTAAATGCGTAATTGTTATAAAAAAGAATCCTTGTCTCAGTTTTTTTCTTTACAATGATTGGGAAATCAATTCCTCTAAACTTGAACAAAGTAATTTCTTTATAAACTGCACTCTCATCTTCCTTGTAAAAGATTTCCTCTTTTTTGTCTTCAATCATTCCAGCAATTGCTAGATTAATAAACTTCAATGGAGAATAACTAAAGCCGAGTGTGAATTTTATATTTCTGTGTTGTGAAGTTGGCTTAGGTGAAACTTGCTTCAAACCTTCATCAACAAAATATTCCAATCCTGCACCAATTGATGAATTATGAAAAATCTGATTAAAATAATTTGCATTGAAATAAATTCCATTAAAACTGGAACTACCACTCGAACTATCCCCAAATAAAAATGGATTGCCAGAATTATAATCTTTAATAAATATCCAATTCCAGTTCTTTCTTACTAGCTTATTAAATTCAAAAACCCCTTTGAAAATTTGATTATCACCAATTTTCTTCTTACCCGAAAAACGAACCTGATAATAATTTATTCTCTCAGGATCAAAATATCTTTTGAATTTTTCATCAGAAAAAGAGTAAGATGTTTTTATATACAAAAGTTCATGATCTTCGTCATAATTCAATAGAGCAGGATTTTGACCAAGCATAAAAATTTTTATGGAAGTATCAGGTTGAAAGGAAAAACCATTAAAATTATAAATGAAATTCTGTCCGACAGAGAATTTCAAATGAATGATTAAAAGAATAAAAATTGTATAAAAAGTTCGCTTCATTTTCTTTTCTTTGGATTTGAATGATGAAATTCAGGAGTTGGTCTTGGAATTACGACAAAATCCATAGATGAATTATTATCATCTTTAAGTACCATTCTACCTTCCACATTCAACGCAATTCTTTCCATAGATTTGCCAGTGTAAAATTGAATTCCGCCTGTTCCTCCACCATCAATTGAATGATTTAAAATTTTGTTTTCAAGTTTCATTGGATCCTTCAAATATTCAACACCATCAAGTACATATCGATATGGAATTAATAATTGGTCACCAAACCACTGAAGTGAGTCAACTGGCATTTTTGCAATCACAATCGCGCCTTGTTCACCACCTATCAACCAGTCATTCCCAGCTGATTGATAAATTTTAATCATATTTGGAACTAAGGGATTATCAATGTCTGGAGCGTCATCTTTATAAAACTCAAATTTTACATTAGATAGATCAACGCTATTTGGCGCATTAACACGATGATCAATTGCATCAGCAGCACAAACAGCAAATTCACCCGGATAAAGTGGATAATCAGTTCCATTGCCGGGGAACATCCAAACGCTTTTTGAATGAACAAATTCTGGATCATCAACATAATTTTGTCCCAGATAACTACTTGCATAAACAACAGCCACAATTATTCCATCAAGATAAACTATTGAGTCAGTTTGATTGTACACTTCCATATACTTATCATGCCAGTACAATCCTGAACCAGGAGGACCACAAGCGTAAATTTCACTTATAACAATAGGCGATCCTCCAATGACAACATCCATTGGAATTTCGATTGTTTCAGAAAGGTCAGCCCGCAGTTCAATGAGTTTAACTTTTGTATTTAAGAGTTTATGATTATAAATTTTGTAACCTGTTATTAATTCCATTTCATCTGGATTCATTTGCCTTGAAGCCGATACCATATATTTATCTGAAACAATACCTGAAATTTCAACAACGCCATTGGTATCAGTTCTTAAATTAAATTCTTCATTAAGAAGATTTGATTTCAAAAGTACCTGGGCATCTCTTACAGCATCGCTTCCATACAAAGTTTGCATATAACCTGATTGATCGATGAATCTAATTTTAAAGACTTGCTTTCTTTCTGCTGAAATTGGTTTGTCTTCAAAATCAACAAGCGATGAACATGAAAAAAGTGAAATTGAAAATAAAAGAATACCAATTTTTAAGACTAATCTTTTCATACTCACTACAATCCCGTAATTAATTCAAGTCCATAAAACAATTCTGGATTTCTAATCTCATAAGATGGTGATGCAGGAGCTCTTCTTTGAATTCGATAGAGTGGTCTGTTATTCAAAAAGTTATTCACATAAAAAGAAATTGCTCCCCCTTTCCAGAGAGACTTTGTAACTTTTAAGTTCAATAACCATTTGTTTGGTCGATTTTCCTCATTCAATTCATATGGCTCAATGTTTCGTTGAATTTCTCTAAATCGTGGATCAGCTCTAAGTTCTTCATCAATCATTACTAATTTCCCTTCTGAAGTATAATAACCAATTGCTAGAGTATCATCATAACCTCGCCTTCCATCGATTTCCAGAAGTTTTTGTTGAATGTGTAGAGTAATCCACATACCCAGTTCTTTTGACTGTATCTCAAATCTATAATTGATCAAAAAATCTTTCTGATAAGTTTCATATGATCTATACATCGGTATAACTTTCATTCCAAGTGAACTAACATATCTTTGAGTTGAAAAATAAAATCCATTTTCTTTTCCACTTCTTGTGTAATAATAAGCTCCATCAAGTCTCAGAATTGTATGAATTACTGGAATTTTTACCGTGCTTAAGGTGAATTCAATTCCACTTACTTTTTGATAACCATTGTTGGTGTACTGACTGTATGAGTCAAGCAGAGTGTCTTTAATAAACTTTGTAGTCTCGTCAGGATAATCAGGGAATGAATACTTGTATAAAACAGTTGGCTGAGAAAAACTTTCAAACATCTTTTTTGTGTCGTTAAAAAATGCAGTAACAGAAAATCCAAAACCTTTGAATTGCTGATCAAAACTTATTTCATATTTTTTCTGAACATAACCTTTAATGTATGGATTTGCCTGATCACGAATGTAAGTCGTAACAAGTGCAAAGTTGCTATCCGGATGAGCTGGATTTTTAACCGAGACAGTATCAACAATATCGAAATATGCTTTCTCAGCGAAAATCATTCCCATCGGTGGTGATTTTGAAGTAGTTCCATAACCAAGCCGTAATTGAGAATTTTTACCCAGATTAAAAGATAAATTAATCCTTGGATTCAAAAAGCTACCATTATAACTTTTTATCAAATCTCCCTTGAAAAGCAATCCTTTCAAGTCAATACTATAGGGACGATAAATTTCATATCTGAAACCAAATTGGGCAGTAAATGGAAAAATGAATTTGCCGTTGATTTTATCTTCAGCATAAATGTTCAAAATGTTATACTGAGGCAAATCACTGTATTTTCTTAATCTTGGAGTTGGAATTGTTAAAGATGGTGGAAATAGTGGATCGAATATAACCCCATCGCCTTTGTTAAAATCATTTCGATATGTCAATCCAATTAAAAAACTATTTAAATATTCTCCAGTGAAAAACTTGGTTGAATAATTTATATCAGCATAAATATTCCAGACATCACCTTTAATCCATTTCTTACCGAGATAGGAACCAAAGACAATAACTCCTCTTTGAGTTCCTTCTGTTATTCTATCGGTCACTACAATATTATCTCGAGAAATCATTTGCTGTTTATAAGAATTCTGTTTTGTGTAAGAGATTGAAATGTTTGAATTTACTTTTGTGAATGAACTAAAAACTCTTGCATAATTTATTGAATACTTAATATTCACATCGCGATTATACCAAGCTTCACGAAGTGCATAACCGGGTTTTTCTTTACTCTCATCAAATGCTCTTGTAATGTATAAGAAATTCTTGAATGAGTAATCTTCTGTCGATTTATCAGCAGAAATCTGAGCAGCAATTCTTGTATAACCATCACCCTCAACACGAATATCTCTTTCAGACGAAGCTATATTGAAATTGCCATTCAATATCCAATCGCCTACTTTAAATCCACCACTCAAATTTGATTCATAAAGTCTTGGATTATATTTGAATTTTGCTCGAATTGGTTCAGGTTTTACTTTAGTCCTCACAATTACAAGTCCATCTGTAAAATCACCATACTGAGCAGATGCAATACCTCTCACCACTTCAACTTCTTCGATGTTTTCAGCTGGAATTGAACGTAAATCGACACCTGAATTTGCAGTCGAGTAGCCAATTCCAATTTGAAGATTTGCATTGTTTGAGATTGGAACTCCATTCATAATTATTTGAGTGCCAATTGCATCGCCTCTTCGAATTGAAGCTTTCTCGACATAATTTAATGACGGATTCGTCGCATCAACACCAGGGATCATCTTAACAACATCACCCAGACTTGATGCTTGAATGTGCTCTATTTCACCAGACTTAATCACGGATTTTGTTTCGGGAGTGAGTGGAATAAATTCTTTTTCAGCAGTAACCTCAATTCCAGCAATTTCAAATGTTGTGGATTTTAATTTTATGTTCAATTGAAGAGTTTGATCTGGTTTTAAGTTAATCTCAATTCTCTTCTTTTCGTATCCAACATAACTTACTTCTAAAGTATATTTTCCCGGCTTTGTGATTAATCTGAAAAAACCTCTCGAATCAGTTGTTGTCCCAACATTAGTTTCCTTAATAAAAACATTTGCAAGTGGAAGAGCCTGACCCGCCTCATCAGTGACCTTCCCTTCGATTCTCGAAACAGGAATTTGGGAAAAAACAGATTTGATAACTAAAAGAATAAAAATAAAGACATAACTGGATGCTCTCTTCAACTCTCTTTCCTCGAATGTGATTTCTCAATAACGATGCTGAGCAAATATAGTTTTGTAAATAGTAAATTCAAAAGTTAAAAAATTAATTTAATTGTTAATTATAAAATTATGTTGTGATAGTTTTTCTTTATAGATATTAATCATTTTAACCAACACAATTATTTCACGACAACAAATTAGATCATTTATTTTAAGTGAAGGAGTTAAGATGCAATTTTATTTATATGTAATGTATTAGAAACAGATTACTTCGCTTCGCTCCATTAGATTAGTATATTTGTTTAAATATTTAAACTTATGTTTAAAGAAATAAACGAAAGGCATCAACAACAAAAAGAGGTTAAACAATAAATACCCAAAGAACCGAGTAAGTCTATGCTTCGCTCAAGAAAAAATCTAAACTACGATTAAGACCCGGTTCTTTAGGTGGTCAAAACTAAATAATATTTTCGTTAATTAAAAGCTATTAAAATGGAGTAAGTTCAGCCACCGTGGGTATTTATTGAAAAATATCACTATGGAAAAGACAAAATATTTCATCGGCTTAGACATTTCGGCAGACGATTTTACTGCCAGCTGCATTACTACCCCAGATAACATCATTTTCTCTGCTCAAAAATTTCAAAACAATCTAAATGGCTTTAATGAATTTTTTGATTTTCTTTTGAGCAGAGAAATTCAACCAACCGAGACAATTGTTTGTATGGAGTCCACTGGTGTCTATTGTGAAGAGATTGCTTATTTTTTGTATTCAAAAGGCTTTAGTGTTTCTATTGAAGCTCCGCACAAAGTAAAACAAAAAATCAAAGATACGCCACGTAAAAACGATTTTATTGATTCTCTGGCAATAGCTGAGTATTCATACAGGTATTTGGATAAACTCCCCATCTGGAAGCCCCAGGTGGAGATTTTACAGCAATTAAAGACACTTTTAAGCGTTCGTGAACATTTGATAACTCAAAAGACTGCTTCAGAAAATGCCTTAAAAACCCTAAAGAGAAAATATATCAAGACACCATTAGCGTTAGCGATTTATGAAGAGAATGTCAAAAAATTCAATGAGCAAATTAAACAGATTGATAAAGAGATAGAAACACTGATTGAAAAAGACGACAATTTCAAGATGAAGATGGATTTAGCTATGTCAGTTCCTGGAATTGGTTTGCTTTTGGCTACAAATTTACTTGTTTTAACAGATGGCTTCACAAAACACTTAAATTACAAAGAAATGGCAAGCTATGTTGGAATATGTCCGTATGAACGAATTAGTGGCAGTTCTCTTCATAAAAAACCAAGGTCTAAAAGATATGGACCATCTCGACTAAGAAAATTACTCTACCTTGCTGCTTTAAGTGTGATCAAACATAATTTGAATTTTCGAAAATATTACTTGCGGAAAATTGAAGAAGGCAAAAGTAAAAGACTTGTTATTAACAACATTGAGAATAAACTTCTAAAAATAATTTTTGCGGTAATTAAATCAGGAACTAAATATATAGAAAATTACAGGTCCGTTAACCCAATTTATTTAAAAAAATGCTTGAATATGTCATAATATTCGTAATGACGATTTATTATGATAATTCAACCTTATATTGAAAAACTTCTAAGATTCTTTGGTCAAAATACTTTTCAATATTCCAGATTTTACTTTTCATCATAAAATCTCTCCGGGAAAATATTCCCACGGTTCAAAATCAAATTCGGATCAAGTGTCTTTTTAATTTCAAACATTTCTCTCAAAACTTTTTCTGGATACATCAATTCAAAATATTTTCGCTTTAATTTTCCAACCCCATGTTCTGCTGAAATAGTGCCGCCATATTCCACCGCTTTTTTACAAAATTCAAAATATAGACTGAGAGCAAGCTCGTTCTGTGTTTTGTCTCCAGGAAGCATATTGAAGTGAAGATGATCATTACCGATATGACCATAACCAACATAATCAATTAAATTTGACTGACATTTTTCACAACAGAAACTGTAAAACTCTTTAAAATAAATCGAAGGAACTGCAATATCGGTCCCGACTTTTTTCAAATCATTTCTTGATATGTACTCGTTAACAAGTGCTGAGATTGCATGACGAAATTCTTTAATATCATTTATCTCCTTCTCATTAAAAGCAAACCAGATATTTTCCAAATCACCATTGCATTCAAGTATCAAGTTCGAGAGCTGATCTATAATTTCATCTTTATTTTCATTGTAAATTTCCTGCTCATACCAGATTGCAAATTTCTTCCCTTTAACGTTAGGAAACTTTTGAGACAAGAATTTCAAAGATCTATCATCAAAAAATTCAAGTGCTCTTGGATTAAGCAATGAGAATTTTTCATCCTTCGGAGATTTTCTTGATTGATTTACAAACTCATAAGCGTCATCAAAACTTTCAAAAAAAACCACCAGTGAAATTAAATCATCAGGTTGGTCAAGCAACTTTAGTTCGGCTTCAACAATTACTCCCAGTGTTCCCTCTGAACCAATAAACAGATCAATCAGATCCATATCTTTTTCAATGAAATATCCAGCAGCATTTTTAACTTTTGGAGCTGAAATTTCTGGAAGTTTGAAATTATAACTTTTCCCTGAGGGTATTGTAAAATTAAACTGATAACTCTGAGCCTTAATTTCATTTCTTTTAAGTCTCAGTAATTCTCCATCTGGCAAAACAATCAAAAGTGATTTTATCCACTTTCTCGTTGAACCATATTTTAATGATCTTGCACCAGAAGCATTGGTTGCAATTGTCCCACCAATTGAGCAATTTTTTTCTGTCGGATCCGGAGGGTAAAACAATTTGTAATCTTTTAAATAATCTTGAACTTCATTCAATGTAACAAATGCCTGAACTGAAAGCATTTTTTCATTCTCATTTAGTGAAATAATTTGATTAAACTTTTCAAGTGAAACAACAATTCCACCAGATGGGACTCTACCGCCCACAAGTCCTGTTCCTGCACCAGAAATGGTCACCTGAATTTTTTCTTGATTTGCTTTCTTGATTAGATCAGAAAGTTCTTCAACATTTTCGGGGATATATACAGCATCGCATCCGTTGTTTTTGTAATTTGATGCGTCGGTCAGATAATTTTGGATTGTCTCTTTATCCGTTTTTACTATCATATTGAATTAATAAATTGTTTTGTTCATTTTCAAGTTAAAAAAACTTAGACTAAAGATGATATGAAAAAAATTCTTGCACTAATAATTTTCTTTTTTATAAAAAATATTTTTGCCCAGCCATTTTTTATTTATACCGATTCACTTACAAAAAAGAACTGGCATACAAATCACTCGTGGAACACTCAGATAAATCTAAAAAATCAATCACAAAAATTTAGCGGCTCAAATTCAATTTCAATTAAATACGATAATGGTTATGCTGGCTTTGTATTATTCCTCGCAAATTTGAACACCTCCGGTTATGATTCTCTTGCTTTCTGGATTAACGGGGGTTCAAGCAGTGGACAGTCATTCTGGATTAAGGTTTCAACAGATGGTAAGAATTTTTCAGATGGGAAATCCTCAACCGATTATGTACAGATTGAAGCAAATAAATGGAAACTTGTCAAAATTCCCCTCTCTCATATTCTCGATGGAAATTTTTATATCGTATCGATTTTGTTTCAGGAAAATAAAGGACAATCTCAACCCGAATTTTTTATCGATGATATCTATCTCACATCTATCACAGGCAATCCAAAAATTTTAGAGACATCATTGAGTAGCTACAATTTTTACCCGAATGATGAAATAATCATTAACGCAAGAATACACGACGATAACGGACTAAATGGTATTAAAAAAGTTGAAGTTGATCTTAAGACAATGATGACCGGTTTAAGAATTGAACTCTTTGATGATGGATTGCATAATGATTATCTGGAGAAGGATGGAATATTTGGCAATAAAATCAAAGTTCCTTCTAATGCTTCAATAGGGGAAAAAATTATAAACATAATTGCAGAAGATAATTCCGGTAAAAAAACCTCGCAGGAAATCTGGGTCGGTGTATTAAATTCAGATTCTATTCCAATTCCTGCCGGAATGCCTAAATATCTTTCAATTGGAACAGGCACAACAACATCCAATCTCTCCTGGCAAACAAATAATGGAAATGATTGCTGGGATCTTGGTTATCAATACATTACATGGGGATGGTGGACCTGGTATGGTGAATTTGTAAAAAGATTTTGTGATGATGCTCATCGTCGTGGTTACATTCCTGTTATTCCAATATATGTTTTTCAAACTGCTCCTGACAATTACGGATGCTCTGGAAGTGAATACGATAAAATTTACTGTGCAATAAATAATTCATCCTTAATGAATGAATTCTGGAATCGCTTTATTCAAATGTGCAAAGAAGCAAATCGAAGTCACGCTTCAAAAGTGATTTTTCACATTGAACCTGATATGCTCGGTTATCTTCAGCAAAGATCAATCAGAGAAAATAAGGAACCATCTCAAATTCCCGCTTTTGTGAATGATTCACGATATCCAAATAATTTAATTGGAATGCATCAAAGAATGGTAGATTTAGTTCGTGAACATTGTCCACAAAAAGGATTGATTGCATTTCACGCATCACTCTGGGGAAATATTGTTAGCTTAAAAGAAAATGAAGAGAAAATTCTGGATTTAGAAAATCTTGCACAAAACACAGCAAACTTTTTATTGAGTTTAAGTCCAGATTTTGATTTGATATTTATGGATTGGTCAGATCGTGATGCTGGTTATGATGGAATCTGGTGGGATAAGAAAAATACTTCTCTACCAAATTTCTCAAGAGTTTTGATGTTTACAAATTATCTCTCGGTTTTTACAAAGAAGAAAATTGTTCTCTGGCAGATTCCAATTGGAAATGAATTTCTTCCAAACATCGAAAATCAATACGCAGATAATCGTCTGGATTATATCTTTGATTATCCATTTGACATAGCAAGGTCTGGAATTATCTCACTCCTTTTTGGAGCTGGAATTCCCGGAATGACAACTCAATTTACTGATGGAGGTCACTTAAAAACACGAGCTATTCAATATTGTCAAAATGGAAAAATTGATTTGATTGAACTCACTCGACGAGATACAATTATTTCATCAACGAAAAAAGAACTTATGCTTTACCAAAATTATCCCAATCCATTTTCAAGTTACACATACATTCGTTTTTACATTCCTGAACTACACGACGAAGCCACAAATCAAACGATCACCTCTGGCAGAGTTAAGATTAAAATTTATAATATCCTTGGACAGGAAGTCGGAACTTTGATCGATGAGATTAAAACTGCTGGTCAGTATGAAGTCAAATTCGCTCCTACAAAATTCAATCTTTCAGGTGGTGTTTATTTTCTTAAGCTGGAATACGGAGAATTAAATAAATTGACCAAGATAATCTTTTTGAAGTGAAATCGTTTATAATTTAATTATGCTAAACAGTGCGTTAATCACTTAATTCTTATTCAAGTCATCAAGAATTTCTTTTAACCACTTTAGAGTTTTCAAAATAAATGATGGTCCATGATGAGCAAAGAAATCATAAATTCCTGGAGTAATGAATAGTCTGTCATATTTCAACGCATCAATTTCACCAAAACGATTGATTAAATTCTTCTTTATTTCGTTTCTATCTCGATTTTTAGAAAACATCTTTGGTTCATATATGATAATGTCCGGATTTAATTCTGCAACTTTTTTATCGTCAGGCAGCATCCATTCACAATTTTCATTTTGAAAAATATTTTCGCCACCAACGAAATTAATTCCATCAGTTATGTAACTATAAGCTCCAAAAGTCACTGGTCCACCAAAATCAATTTCAAGGTAAATCCTGTTTAGAAAGTAATTATTTTCTTGCCTTAGATAATTCAATTCATTAAACAAATCCACTTCAAGTTTTCTTGCTTCATCGTAATAGCCCGCAACCAATCCAGCTTCGACTGAATTCGCAATTAATTCTGATAAAGTTGGTGGCAATCTTAATGGATAGACCGGATACTTATCTCTAAGATTTTTTATCAATTCAAGTTGATAACCTGTGGTTGTAAAAATTATGTCTGGATTAATTTCATCAATAACTTTTTCTTTGAATGAATTATAAGAACCGACTATGATTTTTTTTCTTGCTTCTTCGGGATGAACACAATAAACACTAACTCCTTTCACAAGTTCACCAAGTCCCATCATAAACAATGCTTCAGTAATTGCAGGACTGAAGCTAACAATTCTTTCACATTTTTCTGGAAGGATTAATTTTTTTTGAATAATTTCACTATAAATTTTTCTTACGACCAAGATTTATCTCTTCAATTATTCAGGTCTTTCAAACTTTCTTTTAATCTTTGAATTTCATCACGAATGGCAGCTGCTCTTTCGAACTCCAGATCTTTCGCAGCGTTGTGCATCTCAACTGTCAATTGGTCAATCAATTCTTTTTTCTGTTCAGGAGTTAAATGTTTGATAATGGGTTGAAGTGCAACAGTAAATCCTGTCTTCTTTCTACCATAATCTTCACGACCTCTTCTTACATCAGCAACTGCAGTTGTAGAAAGAATTTCTTCTGTTGTTTTATAAATCGTTTTTGGCGTTATTCCATGCTTTTTATTGTATTCGATTTGTTTTTTTCTTCGACGCTCAGTCTCTTCGATTACTTTTCGCATTGATTCAGTTATTTTATCAGCATACATGATAACAAGTCCGTTCACATTTCGAGCTGTTCTACCTGCAATTTGCATTAAAGATTTTTCACTTCTTAAAAATCCTTCTTTATCCGCATCGATAATTGCAACAAGAGAAACTTCGGGAAGATCGAGCCCTTCTCGCAAAAGATTTACACCAACCAAAACATCAAAATCACCCAAACGCAAATCACGCAAAATCTCAACTCGCTCAAGAGAATCGATATCTGAGTGAATGTATCTTACTTTCACTCCAAGTTTGTCAAAATAATCTGTTAAATCTTCAGCCATTTTTTTAGTGAGAGTTGTAACCAAAACTCGTTCTTTTCTCGCTGCACGAATTCTAACTTCATTCAATAAATCATCAATTTGATTTTTAACAGGTCTAACTGAAATTGGTGGATCAAGCAAACCAGTTGGTCGAATCACCTGTTCAACAACAACTCCCTTACATTTTTCAAGTTCATAATCACCTGGAGTTGCACTAACAAAAATCACCTGATTGATTTTTTCTTCGAATTCTTCAAATTTCATCGGGCGATTATCAAGAGCCGAAGGCAATCTGAAACCATGCTCAACAAGAGTTTCTTTTCTAGAACGATCTCCATTATACATTCCACGAAGTTGCGGAATTGTTACATGAGATTCGTCAATGATTAAAAGATAATCTTCAGGGAAATAATCAAACAAAGTATAAGGTCTCGAACCTGGTGGTCTTCCATCAAGATGACGACTATAATTTTCGATTCCTGAGCAGTAGCCGAGTTCTTTCATCATTTCAATGTCAAACTTCGTTCGCTGTTCAAGTCTCTGAGCCTCAAGAAATTTTCCCTGACTTCGAAGTTCATGTAATCTTAATTCAAGTTCTTTTTCTATTGATTTGATTGCTCTTTTTATTTGATCTTTTGGAGTGACGAAATATTTCGCAGGATAAATCACATATGAATTAACTTTTTCCAGAACACTTCCAGTTGCTGGATCAATAATTTTCAATGCTTCAATCTCATCGCCCCAGAATTCAATTCGAATCGCCTGATCGTCAAGGAAAGCTGGGATAAGATCTAATGTTTCGCCTCTAACTCTGAATGTTCCTCTTGTGAATTCAACATCATTTCTTGTGTAAAAGATATCAACAAATTTTTTGAGCAATTCTTTTCGATTAATTCGCATTCCCTGTTTAAGCACAATTACTTGATTTGCATATTCTTGTGGCGCACCAATTCCATAAATCGCACTGACAGATGCAACAATAATTACATCCCGTCTACCTTCAATCAATGCTGTTGTGGCTTTTAATCTCAATCGATCAATTTCATCATTAATTGAAAAATCTTTCTCGATATAAGTATCAGTTGCAACAACATAAGCTTCTGGTTGATAGTAATCATAATAACTTATGAAGAACTCGACTGCATTCTCCGGGAAGAAAGATTTGAATTCACCGTAAAGTTGAGCAGCTAAAGTTTTATTGTGTGATAGAACTAATGTTGGTTTATTTACCTGAGCTATTACATGAGAGATAGTAAAAGTCTTCCCACTTCCTGTGACGCCTAAAAGCGTTTGAAATTTTTCACCACGCTTAATACCTTCAACAAGCTGTTTAATTGCTTCAGGTTGATCACCAGTAGGTTTAAGATTTGTAACTAATTTGAATTTTTCCATAGATATCAAAAATAAGTTATTAAATAATCAGAGATTGAAAAAATTTACTCGACACCTGTTTCGAACATTCTTACATAAAATTCTGGATTGAGGTTTCTAGGTTTTTTATTTTTGATCATTAATATTACTCTCATTAAGATGAAAATTGAAAATATTAAAATAAATGACTTACATATTTATTTCCTAGCTTTAATTTTTCAACTGGTAGGCATTGTATTAGTCAAAACTTTGTTTTCTAATGAAATAATCATTTACGACCCTCGATTTTTACAGGCCGCTGAAAATTTACTTAATAACGGTAGTATGGAAATACACTGGGGAGTTGGACAAAAACCCGCAGAATTAATGATTAAACCATATGAAATTCAAAAAGGAATATACAATAATTGGTTCCCACCAGGTTACTCAATTTTTATTTATTTAACTCTAATCTTTGACCGCTCCTATTCATTGTTATTCATTACTCAACTCCTATTATTTTCAACGATCCCTGTTTTCTTTATAAAAATTTTGAGAGCAAACTTTAAAGATTATTTAAAGGATAAGCATTACTTTCTTATTGCATTAATCTTTATAATAAATCCTTATTATCTGGTTTCCTCACTTTGGAAAACAGATACCTGGTTTAACACATTTGTTTCTATTGTTTTGATTTACTCAATTATAAAGTTCGAAAAAGAAAGGAGTCTATATTATGCTTTATTGATATCAGCCTTTTTGATAGTTTTATTCTTTTTAAAACCAGTCGCGATACCTGCTTTTTTAGCCGTGCTTCTGATCATTATGTTCAATACAAAGAAGAACTATAAAAATTTTAAAATATTTGTTGCGATTTTTATCCCATTAATATTTATCATTTTAAGCAGGACAATTATTAATTACTATAAAAATCATATTATTAGTTTCACCTATTCCAATGTTGGTTACAACTTATGGCTTGGAAATAATGAATTTACCTATCAATTCATGAAAGAACATTTAGGTGATGGTTCAACTATTGAAGATTACATTATTCCTAAATTTGATCAAGAATGGAAATTTCTTTCTTATTACTCTGAATATGAAAAAGATAAGTTCTTTAGAAAAAAAGCACTGGAATACATGCTTCATAATCCAGGTATTACGATTAAAAATATGATGTGGAAATTTTTTGGTTTCTGGTCACCTTTGAGAGTAAGAAATGGGCATTGGAGCGATTCCAGAGCAAAGAAAATTCTTGTTTTAATATATCAAACGCCTATAATTTTACTTGCATTCTTTTCTATCTCTAGAAGGATATTTGGTAAAAATTTTTATGGCATTTATTCTAAATATCTTTTGATTCTCATCATTTTATGGATAATACCTCACCTTTTCTTTTTCAGTACAACTCGTTTTAGAGCCCCCATTGATTTTGCAATTATGATACTCGCCGTAGATTACTTGGTCCCATATCTAAATAGACAAATTCTTCGCAAAGAGCATAATTAAAACATTATTAACCCAAAAGTGCAATCGAGACCGAAGTTAAATCAAAAACTAGAAATTGATTTTATAAATCATCTTTTCTAATTTGAATTTGAAAATGATGAAAAAAATATCGCTTGCTAAAAACAGTCTTCAATTCTCACCATACTTTTCCTCACAAAAAAGTTTAAACATAAGGAAGGAGATTTTTAATGGGCTGGTTTCTAAAGACCTTTAATTATTCTGTCGGTAAAAAACTACTGATGGCTCTAACCGGATTTTTCCTAATCCTCTTTTTATTCATTCATCTCTTCGGAAATACATTTTTATACTTCGGTCCGGAAGCTTTTAATGGATATGTTCATCTCTTAAATGAAACTGATCTGGTGTACATAATTCGATTTATGGAAATTATTCTTGCACTTGGCTTTGGATTTCACATCTGGGATGGAATTCGCCTCTGGTGGCAGAATAGAAAAGCTCGCCCGACTAAATATTACATAAAAGCTACAGATCCTAAATCTACCTGGACATCCAGAAATATGATTTACTCTGCTTTGATAATCTTTGTGTTTTTAATTATTCATCTTAGAAATTTCTGGTATGAATTCAAATACGGACCAAGAACTGAAAACATAACTGACTACGACATTGTAGTGAAAACTTTTCAGGATCCTGTCTATATGATTTTTTATGTGGTCTCAATGGTTTTTTTGTTTTTACATTTACATCATGGATTTCAAAGTGCATTTCAAACTCTTGGATTAAATCACAAAAAATATACTCCATTTATTGTCTGGCTCGGAAGATTTATTGCTCTATTTTTATCCTTAGGATTTGCTTCATTCCCAATTTACTTTTTCTTTTTTTATGGAGGTAATTAACCATGGCATTAGAATCTAAAATTCCCGCTGGTCCAATTCAGGAAAAATGGACAAATCATAAATTTAATCTCAAACTTGTTAGCCCGGCAAACAAAAGAAAATTTGAAATAATTGTTGTAGGCACAGGTT
>Ga0197142_1000143_pt1 | contig 63006 bp, 60 predicted proteins | sample GBS60_MetaG_FD_148614 | JGI IMG/M metagenome (GOLD analysis project Ga0197142, IMG submission 148614) | Sediment microbial communities from Great Boiling Springs, Gerlach, Nevada, United States - GBS 60_MetaG | ecosystem: Environmental > Aquatic > Thermal springs > Hot (42-90C) > Sediment... | reverse complement strand
TGAGATAGTAAGCGAGACTCTGGTTGTTGCAGCAAGAAATGATAACACAGTTCCATTATCAGCTGCAGAATTTATATACAAAAATATAAAGTCAGAAAAAAGGAAGATGCTCATTTTTGAAAAATCGGGGCATGTGTTGAGTAACGATGTAGAAAAGGAAGAAGTTACAAAGGCTGTTATTGACTGGCTGAAAAGCTAATTTTTTTCTGCCAGAGGTCACGAAATTTGTTTGTTCTTGTAGAGTCTGATAAAAATAGACAAAATTTGTCTAATTTTTACAATTAGTTAACCCTAAGTAGGAAGTTATGGGGTATAATAAGAATGCAAAACGAACTTGGAGGTGTTTTATATGGCATTATTACAAGAAAAGGATAGGAACTACTTAAAGGATTTATTTTCAAAGGAGCTCAAAAACAACGTAAAACTAATCTTCTTCTATGGTGAAGACTGTGAGTATTGTGACCTTGAAAGTCAACTCCTCGATGAAGTTAAAGAACTTTCGGATATGATAGTTGTTGAGAAGTATCACAAGGATAGCGAGGTAGCCAAGAGATACAACGTTGAATACACGCCAGCTTTGATTGTCACGCTCGACGATGGAGAGGACAGAGGAGTTAGATTCTACGGTATACCATCCGGTCATGAATTTGGAACCTTGATACAAACTATCGTTACGTTTGGAAATAGTGCAACACCACAGCTTTCACCAGAGACGGTTGCAAAACTTCAATCACTTGATAAGCCAGTAAAGATAAGTGTTTTTGTAACTCCAACATGTCCTTACTGTCCAAGAGCGGCGCTCACAGCACTTAATATGGCACTTGCAAGTGATAAGGTAACAGCCGAAGTTGTCGAGACAAATGAGTTCTTCGACTTGAGTGAACAATTTGGAGTTTCGTCGGTACCACACATAGCGGTTAATAGAAATCCCGATAAGTTCTTCATAGGTGCATATCCAGAACCACAGTTCTTACAGCAAGTTCTCGACCTTGCAGAGTAATAAAAGACGTTCGAAAGAGTTAAATTAAGGATGATTTCCCTTCAGGGCACAAGCTTTTGTGCCCTGAGTTTTTAGAAGGGCAAAATAATCTATTGAAGGAGGGATATTTATGAGTGGATTTGAATTTGATCTTGGAAACATTGGCGGGAATCTGAAAGATTACTATGATGTGGTTATTATTGGTGGAGGTCCTGCTGGTCTTACCGCGGCGATTTACGCAAGAAGAGCAGGATTAACAGCACTTGTTATAGAGAAAGCTATTGAAGGTGGAGCGGTTACGCAAACACATATTGTGGAGAACTGGCCAGGTGAAATTAGCATAGAAGGTCAGGCCCTCGGTCAAAAGTTCGCAGATCATGCTAAGCATTTTGGAGCAGAGTTCCATTATGCATTTGCACAAAAAATCTATGTTGATGGTGATTACAAAGTTGTCGAACTTGATGATGGTAACAAAGTAAAAGGTAGGGTTTTAATCCTTGCAACAGGAACCGAACCAAGGAAACTTGGAGTCCCAGGAGAAGCAGAACTCAGAGGTAGAGGTGTTACCTATTGTGCAGCATGTGATGGACACCTTTTCAAAGACAAGGATGTGGTAGTCGTTGGTGGTGGTGACAGCGCATGTGATGAATCCCACTTCTTAGCAAAGATTGTAAATAGCATAACAATGGTTCAGAACCTTCCACAACTTACAGCGGCAAAGGTATTGCAGGACAGAGTGCTTAGCAATCCTAAGATTAAAGTTATCACAAATCATGTTGTCAAAGAAATTAGGGGTAAGAACAAAGTAGAAGAGGTTGTTATTGTAAATAACGAAACAAAAGAAGAGCAAGTTATAAAAGCTGACGGAGTATTTATTTACGTTGGGCTTGTTCCACAAACACAATCATTCAAAGGTCTTGTTAATATGAACGATTATGGCTACATTATAACCGACGATAATATGGAAACAAACGTTCCCGGCATATACGCCGTTGGAGATATAAGGATTAAGGGGCTCAGACAGATTGTCACAGCTGCTGCAGATGGTGCGATAGCTGTTGAACACGCTGCAAAGAAATACTTCTAAATACTAATTATAAAAAACAAGAAATTTGGAGGTGTGGCATATGCCAACATACAAAGTCAAAATCTACACAACACCCACCTGCCCGTGGTGTAAGAGAGCAAAGGATTATTTCAGACAACTCGGGATACAGTTTACAGAAGTTGATGTTTCGAAAGATAGAAAAGGTGCTGAAGAGATGGTTAGAAAATCTGGTCAGATGGGTGTTCCTGTTATTGAGATAGGAAACCAGATTATCGTTGGTTTTGACAAAGCAAGAATTGATAGAATTCTTGGAATTAGCTGATTTAGAATGTTGGGAAGGTTTATTCAAACCTTCCCTGCATATTTTTATAATGAGAGGTGAATCTAATGAAATTTAGTTGTCCGTTATTACGGTTTTTATCAAAATTCTTCATGAGAAGATTTAAAGTAAAACCAAACTCTATAAAAGGGAAGTGAATATCATGAGAAGAATTTTCTTGACAGTTTTACTGACGGTATTTTCTGTATTACTTGTTGCATATGATTTTGAATTCAAAGACCTTGGCGTTGCTCACAAAGTTTCTACAATAGAAAAAAAGATGGTAGTTATAAATTTCTCTTCGCCATCATGTTATTATTGCAAGTTGTTTGACAAAGAAGTGATTACCAATAAAGATGTACAGGATTTCATGAGAGGTAATTACATCTATGTAAAAATCGAGCCGGGAAGTTACAAAACAACATTTCTTGGAAAGAGTTATACAAACGACCAGCTCTTTGGCGCTTTTGGAGTTCGCGGAACACCAACTTTTGTTTTTTTGAAAGATAAATCACAGGTAACGCAAGTTCCTGGTTACATGCCAGCTCCTAATTTTCTCAAAGCGTTAAAATTCCTTGTTAAAGTAGTAGAAGAGAATTACAAGGGAAGCTTTGAAGAATATTCTAAAAAGACTGATGATTACAAAGGAAAACCCACTATAGTAGAAGTTAAAAAAGAAGATGCAGAATATGTTTTGAAAAATGATAAGAACGCAAAACAAATTAACACAATGCCTGCTAAGTTAGACACTAACACGGTATATATTACAACAAACACGGATATTGCAAAAAAACTGATTGAAAGTGGAGTTATTCGTGTGCTTCTTGTTAAGTAATATCAAAATATAAATGAACAGGGTGATGGATATGGTTTCCTTAGTTCAAACCGATGTAAGCATATGGCTTGCACTTGTTCATGGATTGCTTTCATTCTTTAGCCCTTGTGTTTTGCCTCTTATCCCGGGATTCATAGGAATAGTTCTTGGCGGGCAAAGAAGGTTTCAAAGACTTGCTGGATTTTTCGTAGGTTTTTCCGTTATATTTAGCATTCTTGGTGGTTTTTCTGCACTTATTGGTGCGTTTCTATCTAAATACGGAAGTATTGTCGAGAAGGTAATTGGATTTGGTATAATAGCATTTGGGGTACTCTACATGTTTGAAGTTCAGCTGTTTAGGGGCAAGAGTGCAAACGTTTGGAAATTCAAGAACGTGGGTTTCCTTGGTGGTTTGATACTGGGAGGTGCAATTGGATTTGTCTGGATTCCTTGTAGTAGCCCCATACTCGCATCCATATTACTTATTGCGGCACAAAAGAGTATGGCAAGAGGGATACTACTATTGTTCATCTACTCACTCGGTATCTCGGTACCATTCTTGACCATAGGCGCTGCAATTTCAAAAGCCTTAACAATAGGGTTTGGTAAGCCAAAATGGGAGATGTGGATTAAATACATTGGCGGCGTGTTCATGATTATTCTCGGTGTTTTAATAATTCTTGGCAAAATGAAAGTTTGAGAATGAATAGGGAGGTTAGACTATGGCTACGGCACGTATGGATTTTTATTCAGGAATGCTCTTTTATTCTAAAACATTATCTGGTCATGATTTAGTAATTGATGCAGATTCATCGGTTGGTGGAAAAGATGCAGGGCCAAGACCTAAGGAATTAATGCTCTATTCACTCATGGGTTGTACAGGTATGGACGTTGTGTCTTTGCTCAGAAAAATGAAAGTAATTGACAGAATGGAAAGCTTTTGGATGGAGGTAGAGTACGAGCAATCACAAGAACACCCAAAAGTTTACACAAAGATTCATCTGAAATACCATTTCAAATTCAATGGTGAACCACCAAAAGAACAAGTAGAAAAGGCAGTTACCCTTTCCCAAGACAAATACTGTGGTGTTTCGGCGATGTTGAAAAAGGCTGTGCCGGAATTCACCTGGGAGATTGTATACGAATAAAGCTAAACAAAAATTCTTTTCTAAAGCCATCCCTAAAGGGATGGCTTTTTTGGTGGTGCGCCCGGCATGAGCGACAGCTTGGCGGTGAAAGTCCGCTATGGGCTTGATGGTGAGAACCTCACGCAGTAAATGTGGCAAGTACATGGGATGAAGGCGGTCGCTCTTACCCATGGTGATCCAAAGGTGGAAAGCAGAAAACCGAAGAGGGCTACCTTGGTGAAAGAAGGGTGGAATCCGAGGATTACAGGAGCAAACCAGTGCAATTAACGACAGTTCCAGAATCACAAGTCAGCGCGCAGTAACGCATGAAAACTAAGGAACTGCCGTATACCGGTCGGTATGTGTGGTGGTGTGAGAGGATGCTGGATAAATTACCTTAGTCCCCAGCTTCTACTTGATTTACTTACCGAACGATTTTTAAATTTCGTAGGTCAAAATTTATGTATCGTAAAAATATCTGCCAAACTTAAATATTAGCAAAGGTTCTAAAGTAGTACAAAGAAAATTAATCTTAAAGAGGTGATATTTATGAAGTTGTTAGTTTTCTTTGCGGTCGCTTCCGTTTTAGCATTTCTTTCTTGCACTCCTAACATTGTAGATAATACCATTCCACAAGTTAAAATAATTCAGCCGGAGCACAACACATTTGTTTCAGGAAGCATTACCGTTACTGTTGAGGCAACGGACGCAACTGGTATTGCCAAGGTTGAGCTTTATTTAGATGACACAAAAGTGGGTGAAAAACAGGCAAAACCTTACACTTTTGAGTTGAATACGAAAAGTTATCCAGATGGGAATTACACGCTTGTTGCAAAAGCTTATGACCGGTCAAACAACGTTGGACAAACAAGTGTTTCCATAACTATTGATAACACTGCACCAGTTGTATCAATAGCTTCGCCAAATGAGGGCGAAACTGTGCATGGCACATTAACAATAAACTACATAGCAACTGATGGAACAGGAATCGAAAAAGTGGAGCTTTTGATTGACAACAGAAAATTTTTGGAAAGCACAGAGGAGTCTGGAATTTTCGAGGTTAATACTAAAAGATATTCAAATGGACAACACCAGATAGAGCTTGTAGCGTACGACAGGGCAGGAAATATGGGAAAAGCAGACTTAACAGTAAATATTGAAAACGAATTTGCGCACGGTGAGATAAAGTGGACATTGCAGACAGATGGTATAATCGATTCAAGTCCAGCAATTGATTCCAAAGGAATTATCTGCATAGGAAGCGGAGATACCAAATTGTACGCAATTGCACCTGAGGGTATTGTGTTGTGGAGTTTTGACTTATTTTTGCATAATGATGGCTATAGTGAACCTATATACTCAGCTCCAGCAATAGGTGAAGATGGAACAATTTATGTAAGTGCAAGGTACTTATATGCAGTTAATCCTGATGGAACACTAAAATGGAAATATGGACCCATAGGTGCTCTTAGAAACTCTCCAGCTATAGGCAAAGATGGAACGATTTATGTTGCTTCAGAAGGTGGTACACTTTATGCGATAAGCTCGAGTGGTGAACTGAAGTGGACATACGAAATGGGTAACGATACATGGTCGTCGCCTTCGATAGATGCAAGTGAGACAATATACATAGGAAATCATGATGGCTATTTGTATGCAATAGATACTGAAGGTAAACTAAAATGGAAGTTTTTAACGAGTGAGAGTGAAAGCATTTACTCGGCTCCGGTTATAGCTTCAGATGGAACTGTTTACTTTGGCACTGTTAGTACTGATAATTGCTACATCTATGCTATAACCCCAGAGGCCACTCAGGCTATTCTAAAGTGGAAATACAAAACTGAGTGGCATGTCTATGCATCACCAGTACTGGGACCAGACGGAACGGTCTATGTCGGAAGCTGGGATAAAACATTGTATGCTGTAAAAGATGGGAGTTTAAAATGGACCTTTAAGACAAATGAGGGAATTTGGGCTTCTCCTATTGTTGCTTCCGTTGGAACAATATATGTAGCCGGTTTGGACAATTATCTATACGCGCTTGATTCTAATGGAACGGAAAAGTGGCGTGTTAACATAGGGTGTAAGATATGGTCATCTCCAACATTAAGCAAGGATGGAACTATATATTTTGGTGGGGAAGATTGGAAGATTTACGCGGTTCAAACCAAATCTTCCGGCATAGCTGAGAGTTCTTGGTCGAAGTTCAGAGGAAATTTAAGAAATACCGGTAATTTAAGCGATATACATAATAATTAAGTGAATGTTTACCATTTTACTGATAAGGCTATTGAATTCGTTTAAGTTATCAACCGCTTGGAGAGTGTGAATTGTAAAATAGCCAAATATCAAATTCTCCCTTGAAATTCTGAGAGAATATGGTATTATATCTTCTGGCACTCGATGACTTTGCGTCTTTGAAAAATTTGTAACATACGTAAACATACATGAAACGTTGACAAAATCCACCCCCTCAGGTATAATAGCTAACGCGTGAGCGAGCCAACGTAGCTCAGTCGGCTAGAGCGGCTGACTTGTAATCAGCAGGTCGAGGGTTCAAGTCCCTCCGTTGGCTCCAGAACCACAGATGTGTGGTGAGGTGCCCGAGTGGCCAAAGGGGGCGGACTGTAAATCCGCTGGCAGAATGCCTTCGAAGGTTCAAATCCTTCCCTCACCACCAGATATTATTTAATTAGGAGGCTGAACAACGATGAGAATTCAAATAGGTCTCAAGTGCGAAGAGTGTGGCACAAGAAATTACTACACGAAAAAAGAGAAGAGTAAAAAGGATAAACTCAAACTTAAGAAATATTGCCCAAAGTGCAACAAACACACATTTCACAATGAAACAAAGGTTTAATGGTTAAATATATTTAATTCCTTTTTGCAGGGGCGTAGCTCAATTGGCAGAGCACCGGTCTCCAAAATCGGGTGCTGCAGGTTCAAGTCCTGCCGCCCCTGCCAAATTTTTATATATCAAACACAAGTCGAAAAAAAGCCAACATTAGAGCTATCGGGGGAGATAACAATGGAGAAACTCAAGAAATTCTTTGGTGAGGTAAAATCTGAAGCGAAGAAGACAACTTGGCCTAACAGAGAAGAACTCCTGGCATCTACAGGAGTAGTTTTGTTTATTTTAGGCGTGTCTGCTGTTTATCTTTTCTTAGTTGACCTATTCTTCTCTGGTACACTTGGTGCTTTGTTGCAAAGATTCTGAGGTGGATAAATAATGAAAAGAGAATGGTATATTATTCATACCATTACTGGGTATGAGAATAAGGTTAAAGAGAACCTTGAGGCGAAGATTAAAGCCCAAGGTTATGAGTCTGTTATACCGCACGTGGTTGTGCTTGAAGAAACTGTTATTGATACATCAAGCAAATCTCTTGAAAGGCACATTGTAAGTCATGATGCTAAATTGCATGTAAGTAATGGTAAAGATGTGGAAAAAGGTGATATGATTGCTGAAGAACCCGCTATAAAGGTTAGACGTGATGGTACGGTTTCGGAAATTAGTAATGCGAGAAGGACAGTTATAGAGACGACGGATAAGAAGTTTTCTAAGACATATGTAATTCCAGAATCAGCTAAACCAATTTCGGGTTTACGAATTGGCGCAAATGTTTTTCAAGGAACGTTTTTAGCATCATCTGATGAATATATATGTGATATAGATGGTAAAGTCGTGATAAATGAAAAGGTAAAGAAAGTAGTTGTCAGAACTGTGCTTGGTGATGAAGATACATATGTAATACATGTTGATATTTTTAACTCATCTGTGTGTAAAAAGGGAGTTGTTTTGAAAGCTGGACAGATACTTGCGGAAGGTAGAAAGATATTTGCAAAGAGTACAGGGCGTGTAGCGGTTGTTGATTACCCTACAAGAAAAGAGATAGTTATACAAAAGACAAAGAAGAGAAAGTTATACCCTGGATATTTGTTTGTGGAAATGATAATGAATGACCATACATGGGAGTTTGTTAGGGGTACGCCATTTGTGATGGGATTTGTTTCAGCTGGTGGTAGGCCTCTCCCTCTCAAACCTCAAGAAGTGCATTATATTATGCGTCTTGCTGGGCTTGAAGAAGTACAACAGCAAGCTAAACCACAAGTTACGAAGGTCGAATTGGAAATACAAGTTGGCGATTCCGTGAAGATTATCACAGGTCCATTTGAAGGATTTGTTGGTCTTGTAAAAGATGTAGACGAGGAAAAACAGGAATTAAAGGTAAATATAACGATATTCGGGAGAGAGACACCAGTTACAGTACATGTAAGTGAAGTAGAAAAGATTTAAAAGACAATAATAGTGTGCACAGATTGTGCACAGTGGGAGGGCAAAAGCCCGAAAATACCACAAAAGGGAGGTAAGTTGTATGGCAAAGAAAGTTGTGGCACAAGTTAGGCTCGTGCTCGAAGCCGGAAAAGCAACGCCAGCTCCTCCAGTTGGTCCAGCGTTGGGTCAAAGAGGAGTTAACTTGATGGAATTTTGTAAGAAGTTTAACGCAGTTACAGCTGACAAGGCTGGATTGCTCATACCAGTTATCGTAACAGTTTACGATGACAGGTCATTTACATTCATTACAAAAACTCCTCCTGCCAGCTTCTTGCTTAAGAGAGCGGCTAAGATAAACTCTGGTTCTTCTGAACCTAAGAGAAAAGTCGTTGGAAAAGTAACGAAGCAGCAGATAAAGGAAATAGCTGAACTCAAAATGGTCGACTTGAACGCCAATGACCTTGAAGCTGCGATGAAGATAATTGAAGGTACCGCACGCAGCATGGGTCTGGAAGTCGTAGATTGAAGCGGAAGGGAGGAGGCTGAAGTATGCCTAAGCACTCCAAAAGATACAATGAATTAAGGAAGTTGATTGATTCAGAGAAAGCGTATACGCTTGAAGAAGCTGTCGAACTTGTTAAGAAAACATCAAATGCAAAGTTCGATGAAACAGTTGAATTTCACATAAAGACGAACATCGATTACAGAAAGAGCGAACAAAACATTAGAAGCACGATAACTCTTCCACACGGAACTGGTAAAACTGTGAGGGTTTTGGTATTTGCAAAAGGTGAAAAAGCAGAAGAAGCGAAGAATGCAGGTGCGGACTACGTTGGTGCTGAAGAACTTGCTGACAAGATTGCAAACGAAGGCTTTTTTGACTTCGATGTTGCAATTGCAACACCTGATATGATGAAGGTCCTTGGTAAGCTTGGTAAAGTCCTCGGTCCAAGAGGATTAATGCCAAACCCAAAGAGCGGAACAGTTACAGACGATGTAGCAGCGGCAGTTTCTGAATTCAAGAAGGGTAAAGTTGAAGTCAGAACTGATAAGACTGGTAATCTCCACTTCCCAGTTGGAAAGGCATCATTCACACCAGAGAAGTTGGCAGAAAACATAAAGTCTGCATATGAACAGGTTCTTGCTCTCCGACCAGCAGGTGTTAAGGGACACTTCATCAAAAAGGCAGTTGTAGCATCTACAATGGGACCTGGTGTGAAACTCGATATCAACACACTTGCAGAAGGTAAGAAATAATAATCTAAAAAAAAATTAATCAAAGCGGCTCGAAAGAGCCGCTTTTTTTCGCCTTTATTTGTCGCTTGAATATTTTGTTTATCCGAAGGCCTTTGAAAGTATGGAGAGAAACAGGAATGCAAATAAAAGTTTACTTAAGAGAAACACATAATTCTACCACTGTGTGATATACTTTTAGTGTTATATATAACTATAACAGTATAAATGTTGAGTGTAGAATGTACGAGTGCGCTGAGAAAGTGTGATTTTAAAACTTATCACTTGGAGGTGGGGCTATGAAGGATTATCTAAAGATTGTATACTTTTTACTGGCAATCCTGGTTCTTGGACTTGCAGGTTATTTTACAACTTATGTGCCATTAAAGGTAGTTTTTGCTTTCTTTTCGGTTGTTGTGCTTGGGTATTTTCTAAAAAGTTATACGGGAAGAATGATTGGTTTTATTATACTTTCAATTCTTCTTTTTCTTATACCCATGGCAAGTATAACAAGTTTTGAGTATTTAGCAAAAAGCGGGGAGAATGGTTTTAAAAGACTTATGAACTTCAGTGAGGCGCTAACGCGCCATTCGGGGCGAGTGTATAATCCCGATGTCAGATACGATGAAGTGGAAGAACTCATTTGTGATATTAACGCTGGATTACGTTTAGAATTTGTCGATGAACCAGGCATTGCTGTTCCATCTACTCTCAAGGTGAAGCAAACAAGGGGAGTCTTAGAAATTCGAGGTGGAGAAAAGAATTCAACATATGTTGTAAAAGTTGGTGGTGAAAAAGTTGAGCGAATTAATATTTCATCTGTCAGACTTGATATAAATGGAAAATTCAAGAAACGTTTGAAAAGGTTTGTTGCTTCGGCTGTTGGAATGTCGATTAATGGCGAGCTTAGTGCGGATATTATTGAACTTGATAGTACTGGTGTTGAACTTTTCGGAACACTTTCAGCAGATGATATGACAATTAATTCCGTTGGTGTAGAACTTAACGGAGAGATTTCTGCTGACAAAGTTGAAATTGACAGCGTTGGAGTTAATATGAAGTTGAAATTGAGAAACTGTTCGTACATGGATATATCATCAACCGGAGTTAATGGTAAACTTGAATTTCTCGGTGGGAAGGCGCTCAGGTTAAAGATTGATGGTACAGGTGGAAAACTATATGTAAAGAATAGTTCTGATAGTGATATTTCGATAAATTCTTCCAGTGTGAAGGTTGTGAGAGAATGAGCGAGGTGAAAGAGGAAGTTCGAGCTATTTACTCAAACTTTAAGAAAATCGATAAGCACAGCGGTGTACCTGCGTATTTACAGATAGTTAATCAAATTAAAGCTAAGATGATTCTTGGAGAATTGAAAGTTGGTTCGCGATTGCCTGGAGTTAGAGATTTAGAGAGGATATTCGATGTCAATGTTAATACCGTTCTCAAAGCGTTGGAAAGGCTAAAGTTTGAAGGTCTGGTCGAATCAGAACATGGGGTCGGATATTTTATATCAGGTGAGCTGAAGATTGATAAGGACGTTGTAGGTGAGTTATTTCGAATGGTTCAGAAAGCGAAAGATAGTGGAATTGATATGTTAACTGCTTTGATGATAATTGAGGAGGTGTGGAAGAATGTTTGATAAATATTATGTGATACTATTCAACGAGTATTTACACAAACAGTTTAAGGAAAAATTCGGAACGTTATTAATATTTTTTGTTCTTATGCTTTCGCCGGGTTTATCAATAAAGATGTTTGGAGTGTTTTTCGCAATACTATTTGGTTTGCTCTCCGATGTGAAAAATAGACGCTTAGATCTTCTAACATTTTTACCATATACAAGGTCTATGATATATTGGTTTAGTTTTGGGTTCTTGGTGACCGTAGTGTTGCTAACAAGTCTAGTAGGGTTGCCATTTTATGATAGTTTATCTCATTTTTTTACGGATTTAGCTTCATCTTTAATCTTTCTTAGTGCATATTTAGGGCTTTCCTTCGTGTTAGTGAATTTCTTGTCTGTTGACCCTTACGGTAGTCTGTTTTTGATTCTCATAAGCGATGCAATTTTGAGTTCGCTTGGCTATTCGTCAGTTGGACATTTTTACAATCCGTACAGGCTCATAAGTCCGTTACGGCAGGAGAATATTTTCGCAGCAGCTATTTTTGCAATTCTTTGTCTCTATCTTGGTTATCTTTCTGTTGTCAAAAAAGGAGGGGAATAATCTATGGAATATAAAGAAAATGGAATAGGTATGGTTGAAGGTAGTTCTGAAATATTGCTATCTGTTCAAAAATTGAGTAAGAGGTTTGGTAATAAACAGATTTTAGCGGATGTTTCGTTCGATGTGAAAAAAGGTAGCATATTTGCACTGATTGGTCCGAATGGTGCAGGTAAGACAACGACAATTAGGTGTATACTAAAAGCTATTGATGCTGATTCAGGTGAAGTTAAATTTATGGGTGATGAGATAACTTTGCTGTCAAAACAGAAAATTGCGGCTGTTTCAGAAGATAGGCAGGTATTTAGGAATTTCGATGCTTACGATTATGAAAGACTCTATTCTTCGGTTTACCCTCAGTGGGATGGTGAAACCTTCAACAGACTTGTTGCGAAATACAATTTTGACCTATCTCAACGTGTTGAGACTTATTCGATAGGTATGAAGACACTCTTTTTCGTTGTTTTAGCAATATCTACAAATGCACAACTTCTCATACTTGACGAACCAACGCAACATCTTGATCCAACAGTAAGATACGAGGTGATGAGACTTATCAGAGAATACGTCTCTGGAGAGAGAAGCTGTATTATCTCTTCGCATGAGATGTTCGAGTTAGAAGAGTACGCTACAGAATTTGCGATAATCAACTCTGGTAGAGTAATTTATACGGATTCAATTGATGAAGCAAAGGAAAAACATAGAGTGTTCAAGAGTGGCGAAAGCATTGGAAATGGTGAAGTAATTGGTATTGTCGGCGATGAGATATTAGTCAAGATTTATAGTAGAAATGAAGATAACGGAAGATTTCCAAAACTTCAAGAGATTGTTGTTGGGTATTTGACAGGACGAAAATGAGTGGCAAAATATTGTTATACGGTTAATCAAACGTTTGTTGGAGGTGATGAGTATGAAAAGGAGTTTTATGATTTTAACGGTAGTTGTCTTGCTTATTTGTACTTTTACATTCTCAGGGGTTCTGCGTTTTGAACACGCTGACGTAGTGTATCCAGAAGGATACGAAAAAAACGCAGAACTTGTAGGGAAGATATTTGAAAACGTTCGACAACAGGTTATTGATTTGATAGGCAATGACCCAGGAAGGATTACAATAATTCTTCAAGACAAGGGAACTGTTAGTAATGGTTTTACAAATCCTATCCTCCACAAAACGATAACTTTGTACACATGGCCTCCAGAGAGCTGGATGAATTTCGAGCTTCCGCTTGAAGATTGGTATACTTATTTGATTATTCATGAATTCACACATATGGTGCATCTTACATATCAAGATTGGTTTACGAAGCTTGTGAGCATTATTATGGGATTTCCGTATTTGCCACAGATGAATGGACCGTTTGTAGAAGGGACGACGGTATTTGCGGAAAGTTCGTTTTCCAAGAATTCTGGTAGGTTGAACAATCCGTATGTTTCCGATGGAATGTATTACTACTCAATTCAAAACTTCCCATCGTTTGCATACAAAGAGATAATGCCATGGGATGATTTCAGAGGGGGAAAGCTGTACTACAATTTTACAGCAGGTTTTTACAAATATTTAGTCGATACATACGGATTGGAAAAGATGAAGAACTACATGGAGTTAACATCGACAATATTGCCTGACGAGGACATTGGTGTGAAGTACAAAGACGTCTTTGAAAAAGTTTTTGGTAAACCATTTGATGAGCTCTACACAGATTGGATAAGGTCTTTAATGAAATTAAATTACTCAGAAGGAGATTTAATATACAAGGCGCCGAATTCGATGATTTATAAATTGGACCTGACTAATGACAAACTTTCTGTTTTTTCAGTTGAATTTGGAGCGGCTACATCGCACATAGGAACAGTTAATCCAAGGCTAATTTTGTTCAATAAAGAAGGAAAGATTCAAGAAAGTAGAACGATGATAGCATCTGATATCAAGTACGATGGACGAGATATATATGTTCTTACCAAAACGGAAAGTTTCGGGAACTACGAAAATCAAGTATGGAATATTAATTCAAACAGATTAATTGAAAAAGGAAAGATAAGCGCATTTGCAGTAGAGAATAAAGATCTTTACCTTGCAAGATACGATCCAAAGAACATGAAGACGAAGATAATTGGCAGTGGATTTGAAGAGATTATTGATAAATATGTTACATACATGGATGCAAAAGATGGAAAGTTGGCAATTCTCACGTCAGACTATCAAATAATAGTGTACGATGTAAAGACGAAGAATAAAACAATAATTAACGATGATGCGATGAAAGGACCATATCTGAGATTTTGGAACAACGGGTTGCTCTTCACAAGAGTAGATGGTAAGTATGTGAATCCTTACTATTATGATTTAACTGGAATGAAACTTTACAAGCTTGGCGAAAACATGTTAGTATATGATTTCGCAATTGATGGTGAAGATATTTACTATGTGAGTTATATACCATACTCACTCAATACGGGAACAGGGGTTTACAAATCTAAAATTGTAAAAACAGAAAGCGACTTAGTAAAATACGAGTACAAGTATGAATTTGTTGATAAAGAGTTCGAGTTCGGTTCTGAATTGTCGTTTAGAATAGAAAAGATGGTACAACCTCTTACTTGGATACCCATGTATGAATACGACACTGACAACGACAAGCACAGAGGATACATGATATTCACATTTGGGAATATCGAAAATGATACATTTTTGATAGTTACGCCTATATTTGATTTGAAGCTTACAGACACTGGTTTTAATTTGACGTACTCTCAGTATGTAAGTTGGCTTACGATGAAAGACACGCATGAACTATTAGCAAGTTATTACTATCCGACAAACGATTACAACCTCAGTGGGACGTTAAGAATTGGCGGATTTAGTTTGAGCCCAATAACTGATTTATACGGATATTTGACTTTTGGCTTCAAAAGTAAAAACATAGGGCTTTTTGATTCTGTATTTAACCTTTTTGGCTTAAGTGTTCCAGGCGTGTATAAGAACAACATAGGGGCAGGAGTTTTGGTTACATCGTACTTATTTGAAATACCTTATAAAGCACAAGTGTTCATGCTTTTGAGCAATGATAAAATCGAGGAGTTGTTTAGTGCTGAGAAATTATTTTCCAATCTTTTCGCATATGGTTACTTAGGGTTAGCACTTGGGACAGATGCTACGTTTGAAGCGCAAACAACAATAAAAGTTGACTCACTCGACTTAGCTTCATATGATGCGTCAGTAGCAATGTCGTTCTTTACAAATAATTCATTCTTGTTTGGAAATATAATTTTAGTGCGAAATAGCGGATTAACTCTTGGTATTGCCAATCCCCGTGTTTTAGATGGTAACATAGAGACGATTTTACACGGAATTTATGGACATTTATTCGTTGAAAGCTATGTGCAGGGTCTAAAGATTTACCCATCAACTGGTTTATTTGTACCATTTAGGGAATTACTTAGAGAAAGTGGAACACCTGAGTATTTGTTTTATATAGGCATAAATTCATCGCCACATGGACTTCCTCTAATGATTTTTGGTGCTACTGTGAATTAATTGAGTACTAATTTGTTTCAGAGTAACGTAGGAATAAAGAAAAGCGGCTCTTTTGGACTTATCCCCGAAATGAGCCGCTTTTTATGTTTACATCTCTACCTTTGTGCTCGGTAATTAATAGGAACATAATTTACCGATGGTCTTCCAGTATTTGGGTTTTTGTAAAGGCTCATAAGGGCGTATATTTCCTTTGGCATATTGGTTGAAACGTTCAGACCAAGTTCCTTGGCTTTTTCTACTGTGATTGGATAATCATGTGTCCACTTTCCACTTACCAAATCATTGGCAAGTTTTTCAGCTTTATCTGGATATTGTTCTTTCAGAAGTTCCGTTACGTATTCCTTCATCTGCTTCATTGCCTTTTGGGCGATATCTGCCAGAATCAGTGTCTGGTCATCGATATCGTTGATGTTCTTTTTTTCTACAACCGAAAGAATTGAAGCTGCGGGATATTGTCCAAGTTGTGGGTCAACAGGTCCCAACACGGCATTTTCAACCATTACAATTTCATCAGCAGCAAGAGCTATCAATGTGCCACCGGACATCGCATAATGTGGGACAAAAACGGTTACTTTACCCTTGTGTTTTCTAAGAGCGTTTGCTATCTGCTCTGCTGCCAAGACCAGACCACCAGGCGTGTGAATAATGAAATCTATCGGCATATCATCTGGGGTCATTTTGATGGCTCTGAGTACTTCTTCAGAATCTTCAATGTCTATGAACTTTCTTATCCCAAATCCGAAAAAGCTAAATGACTCTTGTCTGTGAATCAATGTGATAACCCTACTCTTTCTTTTTTGTTCAATCTGTCGTATAATAGCTTCCCGTGCAGAGTGAAGGGAAAAGTTTTTGAAAAGTGGAGCAAATGACGAGAAAATCAAAACCATCCAGAAAATCTGAAAGATAATCGTGAAAATGTCGACCATCTCTATCGCCCCTATTTAATCTAAAAGTTGCTATATCATATCCGCTGCGAGTTTCCCGGTAATGATAGCAGTTGGTACACCAGCGGGGGCATAAGCCCATTTTCCGGCTTTATAGATATTATCTATTGGAGTTTTTATAGCGGTCTTCATACTGAACATTCCCGATGGTACTGGAATTTGCCCTTCAAAAGACCAGCCAACAATTGAACCTTCTGATGTATTGTACATTCTTTCAAGCGTTAGTGGCGTTGATGTGAACTTGAAGATAATTTTTTCCTCTAAGAAAGGATAAATCTTTTCTTTTAGATTTTTAATCATCAGATTTTCTGCGTGAGATTTGAATTCATCGTACCAATTATCTTCGTGTGTCTTTTTGATAATTTCGTAGTCGAATAAAGCACTAACGATTAATCCTGTTTTCCCATTCGGAGTCATTGATTTATCTCTTAAAGCTGGTATTGAGATTTCATATGTGTTGTGCTTTATAAAATCTTCAAGCCACTTAAGTATTTCTTCTTTGCTTGTGTTTTCATAATTTTCTGTTATTTTCCTTAGCCAAGACCTATTAATTTCTCCAAGACCCTCTTTCGATGGTGTGTAGAAGAAATGCCCTGTGGATATCTTTTCAAATGTCTCAGGTGGTTCATCAACACCGAGAAAGACTGTTAGAACAGACTCTGCTCCTTTAGATGACAACACTTTCTTCTTTTCGTTTTCAACTTTACTCAACGTAGAGCCAAAAAGTCCTTCTGAGTTAAGAAGTTTGTAGAATGTCTTTAAATCAGTTGCCCATATCATTGCATCGTATTCGAATGAATTTCCTTTTTCATCAATTACCATGTTCTTGGAAGGAATGACTTTGACGATTTGAGTATTTGTATATATTTCTCCACCAAATTCGGTAATTTTTTCAGCGAGTTTTTGAGGGAAAACACCTACGCCACCTTTTGGATATATGTAGTCAGCATAAAGGTAGAAATAACTCAGAGCAAAGAATGAAGGTGTTCCGCGGAAGAAGTGCTGTATTACAATGTCTTTTAGAGAGTGATTCTTAACAATCTTCGACATATAGACTTCTATAGGTTCCTTAAGCTCATTAATTTTCTTGACAGTTTTCAAGAATTTAAAGAACCAAAAAAGATATCTTGGTAACATCTCGGCAAGTTTACCTTCTTCCTTTATCTTGTTGAACGAGAATAGTGGGTTATCAACACCGTAGAGAATTTTCATGTATTCAAGTATTTCTTTCTCAACCTTTATCAATTCATCTACCTCATGTTCAGATTCCGGATACAGCTCTTTCAGAAGGCGAGCATAATTGTTAAGGCTTTCTTCTCCACGAACCCTCAATATTCTATCTTCTACTCCTATCGATACATGGTTTGGTAGAATATCGATATCCAGTTTAAGGTCTTCTATCATGGGCTTTATAACGCCCGCGTTAACAAGTGCTCTTGCACCACCTTCAAGTCTAAATCCTTCGTATTCAAAGGTATTAACAAGTCCACCACATTTTTCGTATTTTTCAAATAGTTTCACTTTGTGGCCTTTTCTTGCAAGGTATACAGCTGAGGTTAGTCCGGCAATTCCACCACCAACTATTACTACTCTCTTGCTACTTTTCATTTATCTCACCTCACTTTTAGATACTTTTCATTTATTATCTGGAGTGTTTTATCCCATAGTATTCTTGCTAGTTCCATGTCTTTGGCTGGAGGTGCAAGTTCTTCGATTGTAGTGTAATGGAAGAATTTGTCAGTTATGCCTTCAACTTCTTTCGAAACGCCAAGATAGTAAAGCGCTTCTGCGGATTCCCAAGGGTCGCGCGACATTTTATCTAAGAAATTCTTCTTAAAAAACTTGTACACAGGTCCATTATCTTGCCCGGTGTTTGTTTTCACAAAACCTGGATGCATAGCGTTGATTGTCACGTTCATGTTTTCTGAAGAGAAAATTTCAGCGAATATGTGCATACTCAATATCTGGGCGAGCTTTGCCGAACCGTAGGCTTTCAAACCTGAGTATCTTTTTCTTTCCCATTGTAAATTGTCCAAGCATACTCCCCAAGCTGCAAATCTGTATCCTTCTGAACTTACGAATATTATCCTTGTCGAGCCATCTTTTTTCAGTTTATCCATTAAGAAGTAGTTGATAATGAACGGAGCGAGGTAATGGACAACGAAATTCATTTCAAGCCCATCTTCTGTGAGTGTTCGCTTGTTTAGGTATAAACCAGCGTTGTGAATCAGAACGTCTATTCTGGAATTTAGAGAGTTCAATTTCTCTACAACGTGCTTAACATCTTTCAGTTTGCTCAAATCGGCAAGGATGTAATTACATTCTGTTCCATAAAGCTGAGATATTTCTTTGCACAGATTTTCCGATTTTTCCTTATTTCGATTAATTGTTAGTAACTTTGCGCCTTTTGAAGCGTACTTTTTCGCCGTCTCATATCCAATGCCGGATGTTGCCCCCGTTATAACGACTAACCTTCCATCGAAACGTTCTGAACATGTCTGTGGTTTACCTGACATATTCCGTATCATCTCAAAGATATTTGACCATTTGTATTGAAACCAATATCTTCTAATAGAGCATCCTTTGAACTCTTTCATCCGAACACCTTCTTCATGAATTTCCTGTACAACCTACCAAAGCCGGGGATATTGTCGAAAATATCGCCCCAAAGGTCGTAATAATCTCTCTGGTCTATTATCTTTCCTTTTTCATTAAGAATAAGCCTGCTTACACCGTGTACTACGGAAGTTTTTGTCTTTCTAAAATTGATAATCATATCCCACTCGACAAAAATGATGTTGCCTTCCATAACCGCATTCAAAATATTCATGTGGAGCTCTTGAGAGCGTTTGGTCAAACGTTCGACCATGGCTTTAAACTCCTCAATACCATGTATTTCCTGAACGGTATCTCTGAAGTGTATGTTGTCATCATAATATGGTAACAGATGGGACCAATCGGGTTTTCCTTCGTGGTTGTACGTCTTTGTCCAAAGTTGGATAAGTTGCTCTAAAGAAGTTATTGCGTATTCTGTTTCAGATTGGACGTTTATTCTTTCTTTTTCCTTGTCTTTGCTCATATGTTCACTCCTCATTTGTTATTTGCACTTTTTAGTTGCTCTCTTTTCTTTCTGTATTCAAGAATTGGTAAATCACCATTTATAAGATTTTCCGACATTCTCAGTTCTGTCTTCTTTGGAATTTGCGTTTCTACAACGGCTTTGTCTTGGTGAAGGACTTTCTTATTGAAAGGCATACCTAAGGTTGCAATGAGCTTGTTCAAAGCTTTTATTTTCGTAAAACCAACGTAGAATCGTATGTATATCTTGGTATGTTCTTCATCAATAGGTACGAATGCAGCCGTTATCCTAAGTTTTTCATCTATATGGTTTTGCCAAATGTTGGGAAATTTGAACTCGAGGTATACTTTACTCATTTCAGAGATTTGAATCTCTTCAGGTTTGCGTGCAGGTGTCCCGTCATCAACTCTATTAAATACGTAGAAGTAAAACATTGTATAATTTATCCATCTTACGATAGGTCCATCGGCAACGGTTCTATTTCCTCTTCCTATTGTATTGTAATGGACGAAAGGAACATGTATTGGGTCAAGTTGATTCTCTATTGCTCTGCTATAATGAACGTTCCATACTTCACTGAATTCACTATAGGATAAGGAATCATTTATGTCGTCGAAATAAGAGGGGTTGTGAGTCGGCTCGTCATCGCCGTACCAGAGCCATATAAAGTCTGCTAACTCGTACGTCTTGTAAGCTTTAACTTTGAAATTCTCAGGAACAGGTGAATTTCTTCCGTTTGATGGTATAACCCTAACTCTACCTGTTGGGTCATATTCAAAGCCATGGAATGGGCACATAACCCTTTTACCATTTTCAAGAAGCTTTCCGTGTGATATAGACGCACTTCGATGACAACAGATATCTGAAATGCAGTGTACTTTTCCTTCTGCATCACGCCATATCGCAAGTTTTTCACCAAATCTTGTGACTCCAATGAGCTTTCCTTCTTTTACTTCTTTTGAAGACATGACAACATACCACTGGTTTTTTATCACAACTGCTCTCCTCCTACAATTTTAAATAAACATTCTTGTCCTTTTCTTGTATTCTATAAATTCATCACCGAACTCTTGGGCTAATTTTTGTTCTTCAACAAATGCCCTGTAAACAAAAGCGAAAGTTGGTAGAATAGATATGTAGATAGAAGCTGGGATATGCTGAAAAACTATTGATAGTCCTAAAAAAGCAATTATTTCACCAGTGTAACTTGGATGTCTAATCTTCTTATACAAGCCTCTTTGAATGAGTTTCTTATCCGATTTAATCACTATATCCGGCGCAAAGTATTCGCCAAGCGTCAAGATAGCGAATAATCTTAAAATAACTCCAGTCAGGACAACGAATGTGCCAACTATCTGGAACAAACCAAACTCTCTTGACCTCCAGACAGCTCTAAAATTTTCAGGTCCAACGGCAAGTGCAACCCCAAGAAGTATTAGTATTGTAACGATGAACTTGCTCTTTTTGTCCAATATCTTGCTGTAAGTGTTTCTTTTGAGAACGAGTATATAAAAATCCATCGCCCACCAAAAAAATACTGTGAGCCAAAATACATACTTCATATCAATCCCTCCACTTATTTCAAATTATTTAATCAGTCCAAGGAGTTGTTTGGCTATTTTCACATTATCTTCATGTTGTTTCATGAAAAATGGATGCGGTTCCATTGTTAACACTTTCCTAAGCATTTCTTCGGCTCTCTTCTTATCGCCCATTTTTAGGTAGAGCTGTCCCCAGTTCAGATACAATCCAGAATAATTCGACGCGTATTTTTCGGCTTCTTTGAAACTATCTTCTGCCTTTTTGTAATCGTAAAATGGCCAGGGGGGATTCATGAATCTAACACCTTTGGCTATGTTTGCTATTGCTTTATCTAAGTTATCTTGTGTGTATTTTATTGCCCTTTCTATATAAAAATCAAAATCATTCATTAGTTGAAGTTTTTGAAACACATTGACAAAATCTATAAGTACTGCTGATGACATAGCTGCAATATAATAGGCTTTACCATTCTCAGGAGCTGTTTTTATAATATCCTTCGCTGATTGAAGTGCGAGGTTGTAGTATCTTTCTTTTAGCTTATTATCGTTGAGCAACTGACCGTATTCGAAATATGCTTCCGAAAGCAAAGTCCGAATTTTCTCATAGTTAGAAGATTTATTAGAGCCATTTTTGATTTCGTTCTCTAAGAGACTAAGCAAGTTCTTAAGTTCTTCAATGTTTTTCGAAGACCGAGCATTAACGAATTTCTGAGTAAAATATTCTGGATTGTTCGTTGAATTAGTGTTCTGAGAGAATGAAGGAAGACAAAAAATACTCAATAACAGAAATATAAAAGTTAACTTTAGAATTTTCATGTTCTTTCACTCCTTTTTGTTCTGTATTGATGTAATAAATTAAACAACTCGTTTTTGTGTTTATAAAGTATAACCAAAACATTCCCAAAGTACAGAATAATTAACTCTGGAGCGCCTTGAGAAACTTTCCATACAACGTAAATTAAAAGAACAAAATACCCCAGAAAAACTCTCAATGCATCTTCTTCAGGAGTTGTGGGTTCTTTCCTTGAAATCTTTCGATATATCGAGAAAATTGTAAAAACACCGCCAAGTAAGGTCGGCGCTTCCCATTTCGTTAGAACAGACCATGCCCCAAAGGATGTTGCTATTGCCTTTCCACCTTTGAATTTCAGCATCGGAGAAAATGCATGACCAAGAATACCAAAAAGTGCTGCTATCGAAATAACAAATTTATTTAATGAATGCCCAAAAATACCAACAAATATCGCAAGTGGTAGTGTTCCTTTGAAATAATCGAGTGCAAGTGCTAAAAGTCCCCACTTCCATCCAGCTACTCGCCAGAGATTAGAAGAACCTGGATTACCATCTCTAACTTTTCTTAAATCAACCTTGAGCAATTTAGCAAATATATAAGAATACATAATACTTCCAGAGAAGAACTGGATTGTGACAATCAGCATATAAAACGCTAATTGGTTAGTGAACATCTATTTTCCTCCCTTTCCAATATACTTGCTTTTTGAATATTGTTAAGTAAAGTGAAGTAAAAAATACAATTAAGAAAAAGATGTAATGCAGAGGGTAAAAAATGGCATCAAACCATTTGTAATCACCTGTGGGTTTTGCCATTAAATATATAATTAGAGCAACCGTTAAATAACGCACCATTCCATTTAATGTAAAAACTGAAGTGAGCGATGAATAAATACCAGCCATAAAGATAAGTGACAAAAGAAACGAAAAAAGCCCACCAGTTGTAGCTCCGGCAGACATGTTCTTTGAAAAACCTTCAAAAAGTTGCTTAAACCCTGATGGATACATTCTAAACTTTATGGTATGATTTCCAAGAAAGTTTGTAACTTTGATACCATGACTAAGATATAACTTACCAAGCTTAATATCATCTAAAACACTGTCTTTTATTGCTTGATGTCCTCCCGTGATTTCGTAATCACTTCTTGATGTAAAAATCACCGGACCGAATGCGCCAGAAGGGACTTTATTTGGAAATCCCAAGTTATTACTCGCGTAAACAATCATTATGTTAAAAGGCAAAGTCAAGTGCTCATAAAACTTTTCAAAACGTTGGTATGGCCATACTGATATTAAACCACCATGTTCCTTTTGGCGTAGAAAAAGTGATTGAATTAATTCATTGCTTGGTTCCACATCCGCATCAAGAAAGAGCAGATATTCCCCAGAAGAATTCAGATATCCGTTCCATATGGCCCAAGATTTTCCGACCCAACCTTTTGGAGGTTCTTCTGTTAGTCTTATAACACTAACCTCAGGAAAACTGCTCGCAATGGAAAACGTTCCATCAGTGGAGTTGTCATCAACAACGATTATTTCGAATGGTTTCAAAGATTGGTTTATAACAAGCGGCAAAAGTTTTGATAGGTTCTTTTCTTCATTTCTTGCAGGTATAATTACAGAAATTTTAGGATTTTCTGTTAAAAGATGCAAATCTGATAAACTTTTCTTGGAATGCAAAATCCTCTTCCTTCCATAGTATACATATAATAGAGAAATCAAAACGAAAGTAACGAAAATAATATATTTCAAAAAATCACCCCCTGACTGCTGATGATAATGTTAACTAAAAGTATTGAAATTTTCCAAAAACCGCATTATTCTTTAAATAGGGTCCCAACAACTCTTAACAAAAGCAGGTTCCACGGTATGAATAACTCAACACCTTCTTGCCCAAAGTGTGGTTCTACCAACTTCTACAAAAACGGTCACGACAAACACGGTAACCAACGATTCCTTTGTAAAGACTGCAATCATTCTTTCAGATTCTCTCATTTTCACAAGCACGTCAATAGCATCATTTCACAATTAGCTACCTCCATCACTACAAGTTAACGGTATCCCGCTGACTCTTCATATTGTTCGGTAAGCTTATTATATCATACAATTATTGACATTTTGTAAAATAACTATACAATTAACTATACAATTAGACTTGGTATAAATCATCATAATATTGTTCAACAGAAAATTGGCAGTTGAGAAAGGAGATGTGTCATGGAGGGAAAAGAACAGAAGGTAATTATATTACACGGATTTGACAAATCTGAGATTCTTAAGGTGATGAAATTACTTAAAGAAAACTTTCAGGGCGAAGATTTAATATTCGCAAGTACCACTCCGATAAGCCTAACTTGGAAAGTAGAGGACTTAATTAATGAGCTAAAGCAAGAGCATGAAGAGTTTAAGAGGATGAGACAAACAAATCGGCAGGAAGGAAAGTAAGGGAAATAAAGATATACTCAGTCGTGTAGAAAAAAGAGGGAGGTGTAAACCCTCCCTCTTTTGCTGAAGCTTAATATGTCAATGCCTTGTATGCATCAATTAAGCCATAACCAACGTATTTATTCCATCCTTTTGAATTGTACGTATATCCAGGAATCTTGTAGGCTGTCTTTATAAGTCTGCTTCTAATCGCCTCTGGAGTTGTGTAACCTCTCGCATAAAGCATTGCCGCAACTGCTGCAACATGTGGTGTTGCCATAGATGTACCTTGCAAGAACATATATGTATTTCCATATGTCGGTGTCCAGGCTGTGCTAAGTACACCATCTGCGTATCCATCACCATTTTGGTCAACACTTGTATCTCCACCAGGAGCAACAACATCGAGATAATGTGTCACATATGCTCTTCTATAAGGATCATAGTATCTTGTGTAATTGTAGTTGGAATATGGAGCGCGTTTGTTGTCGTATCTTGTTGCCCCAACAGCTATCGTTTCAATATATGCTGCTGGATAAGATAATGAGGGTCTATTTTCATTTCCAGCTGCACAAACAAGAGTTACATTTCTACTGTAAGCGTATTTGACAGCATCCATCAAAACTTGTGCTCCGCCTCCACCAAGGCTCATGCTTACTACTTTAGCGCCGTTGTCAACTGCCCATCTGATTCCTGCAGCAACATTATCAAGCGTTCCAGAACCGTCTGCACCAAGAACTCTGATGGGCATTATCTTTATTCCGTAGCCGCCCCAGTTTACACCGGCAACACCAAGGCTGTTGTTTGTAACAGCTGCTATTGTTCCTATACAATGTGTTCCATGGCTCACGTCTTGCGAAGGGTCTGTTGGGTCGTAATCTCTATCGACAAAATCGTAACCTTGGACAAATATGCCTTGAAGGTCTGGATGTGTAAAGCTGACTCCTGTATCGATAACTGCTACAACGATGTTGGCAGATTTCATGATATCCCAAGCCTGTGGGAGTTTGATGTTGTTGTAATGCCACTGGTATCTGTAGTATGTATCATTTGGTGTTGCAAGTGCTCTATAAATGTAGTTCTTATCGACCGACTTAACACCTTGCAGACTATTCAAAAGCTCTGGCTTTTCTGTTCTTACTGTAACAATCTGGACATCGTCGAATGAATACGTTCTGACAACCTCAGCACCAATGCTTGAAAGAGATTTAACCGCATCTTCCCTTGGCTCGAACTGGATAACGTATTCCCCCGGTATAAAATCTTCTTCTGTACCTGATACACCAAGCTTTTCTGATACTTGGAACTCTCCGTTAGCTCTTGGTTCAAAACGCGGTTCAAAGCTGTTAGTACAGCTGAATACAAATAGTGCAAGGACTAATGTTACAACAGCAAAAAGTAACAACTTCTTCATAACGCAACCCCTCCTACGTTAAGTGTAAAGGATGAACTATTATACAAAAAATCCCTATTTTATGTCAAGAAAAAGTCAAATCTAAATCATAAAAAATAGATAAAATATTGTGGCAGCATAAGTTGTATGGACAAGAAGAATTTATTTATCTACGTTAAAATTGTTTGTAATATTTCCAAGTTCTCGGTATAATCTTGCTGTCTTTTTCCAGATTCTTCTATACACTCGATCAAAATATCTAACATACATCTCATGTTTTTTCATATCGGGATAAAAAGTTTTTCCAATGTGTACCATATTTTTAACTGCCTCATCGAATGTCTTATACCTTCCAATACCGACATATCCAGCTATAGCTGCTCCAAGTGATGAAGTCTCATTTGTCTGTACTCTATAAGTAGGTACCCCCATGATATTAGTTGTTATCTGGCATACTTCGTCACTCTTTGAGCCACCACCGGAAAGTCCTATCATACCTATCGTGACGCCTGTTTTCCTTTCGATAGCCTTTTTACCTTCAAGTAAAGCATAATTGATTCCTTCTATAATTGCTTTATATACATGCATTCTTGTGTGTTTATCTGAAAAACCTATAATTGCACCACGTGAAAATGGTCGTTCAGGTCCCGCTGTCCAAGTCGGCTGGATTATTAATCCGTCGCTACCATCTGGTATTTTTCGAAGATATTTGTCAAGGAGTATTTCAGGAAACGTATTCAGTTCTTCTGCCTCTCGAATTTCACTGTGCGCAAATTCCTTTTTGAACCATGTGACAAGCCAAAATCCTCTTGCTACACCAACTTCCGGGTTGTACGCATTAGGAATAATCGAGGGATATGGTGGAATAAACGGAATAACCTCGATATATTTATCAGTCGTTGTTTGGATTGTTGCTGTCGTACCGAGGCTGATGCTTCCAAGATTTGGTGAAAAACAGCCAATGCCAAGTGTTTCACATTGTTTATCAGCACCGGCTGCAATCAATGGTAATCCTTCTTTTATACCAGTAAACTGTGCAGCTGATTGGGTTATATAGCCGAGAACTTCCGTTGGATTCACAAGTCGTGGGAGCTTATCTTTTTCAACTCCAAAAAGCCTCCATTTGTAGTGTAGTGGGCTTTGAATCCACTGTTTGTTTTTATAGTCAAAAGGAATGTATCCAACTTGAGAAGCTGTTGAATCAACAAATTCTCCGACGAGTTTGTAAGTTAGGTATCCCGAAAGAAGAAGGTACTTATGTACCTTTTTCCAAATGTTTTCTTCGTATTGTTTCATATAATTTGCCTTACTTCTTTTGTGTGCCATCTCGGCTGTTGGTAATTTGTTTATGAGCCAAAATGCGAACTTTTCATAGAATAACAAATTAGCCTTTCCCTGTGCTTCGCGTTCATCAAGCCATATGAAAGCATCACGTAATGGCTCTCCGTCTTTGTCAACGACCACTATTGTAGAGCGCTGAGTTGTCAAACTAACAGCTTCTATTTTCCTGAAGATTTCAGGGAATCTATTCTTTAAACTCATGGTAGCCGTAGCTAAGCTTTTCCAATAAATTTCGGGTGATTGCTCAGCCCAACCAGTATTAAGTGAATAGTATGGTTCAAAATCAACTTTTTCAGCTGCTAAAACTTCGCCTTTTTCTGAAAAGATGATTGCTCTTAGACTCTGTGTGCCACAATCAATTGCAAGAATACTCATTAAAATTCCTCCTTGAAGATTCATTTATTACACATCAAATCAATTATAACTCTTCAGGGAAAATTTTAGTAACCAGATTAATTAGAAAAGCGATATAGAGTATAAGTTTATACAATATCTATTGACATCACAAAAAAAGGGAGAGTATAATTATGTTAAACTAATTGCTCTTTTTTGCACTGGAGGTGACAGAAATGAAAAGTGAAGCTCAACGGAAGAAAGTTTTAACCACCCTATTTTTTATTGTGCTTGCGGATATGCTTGGATTTGGACTTATAATACCTCTTTTGCCATATTATGTTAAACAGTTTGGTGCTAATGATTTGATAGTAGGGTTATTGTCGATGGTTTATCCAATTGGACAAATATTTGCTGCTCCTTTGATTGGTAGGTTTTCCGACAAGGTTGGAAGAAAGAGAGCCCTTTTGTTAAGTGTTGGTGGAACGTTCTTATCATTGCTAACACTTGGGTTCGCAAGGTCGATTACCGTAATATTGCTTTCAAGGTTAATTGACGGACTTACAGGCGGAAATATAACTGTTGCGCAATCGTATATCGGCGATTTTACAGATGAGAAAACCAGAGCAAAGAGTCTTGGATTAATAGGAGCAGCGTTTGGATTAGGATTTATACTTGGTCCTGCAATAGGAGGATTTTTGAGCAGGTGGGGATTTTCGGTTCCGGCATTCTTTGCTGCTGGACTTTCTTTTGTTAATTTAATGAATATAATGTTCCTACTACCTGATTCTAAACCGGCAAAATCATCAAGGCAAGTTCCATTTACATTCAAAGAACTGAAAAAGACAATAACAATTCCTCATGTAGGTTCTTTAATATTTGTAAAATTCTTCTACTCACTTGGTTTCACCATGTTTGAATCTTCCTTTGCACTCTTTGCTATGAGAAAACTTAATCTTCCACTTTCAACAACAAGTTACGTGCTCGCTTATGTGGGCCTTGTTCTTGTCTTCACACAAGGGTTCTTGGTTGGAAAAGTCACAAAGAAGTACGAGGAGAGCAAGATTGTCAAAATGATGGTCTTCATAGCATCTCCACTTCTTGTTTTGTACTCTCTTTCACCAAATTTAATAACGCTTTTACTGATTTTAGCTCCGCTTTCAGTATCTTCTGCATTGATAGGTGTATCGCTCAGTTCTCTGGTTACAAAATCAGTTGAACGGGACAAGCTTGGAGAAACACTTGGAATATTCAATTCGGTTGATAGTCTGATGAGAATATTCAGTCCGCTATTAGGAGCTGCTGTAATACAGTATCTTGGACCGTCATTTCTTGGTTTGTTTGAAGGTATTTTGGTCTTAATTGGTGGATTAATTTTTCTTTTTGTGTTTCTTCCAAGGTATATTTATTTTACTTCCAAAAAGTTGGCTGAGACTTTATAATCAATAAATATATATAAAATAAAACAGGTCCATCATGGACCTGTTTTCAACTGTTCAATTAATCTTAGGAAATCTTTTCTTCTTGGATATCCATTGTCTGTTTCAATTGTTGTATAAGTCTTCTAACTATAGGCTTCCAATCTCCGACTATAGCCAGATCAGCAACTTTCATTATTGGCGCTTCAGGATCTTTGTTTATAGCTATAATGTACTCACTTTCCTGCATACCGGCAAGGTGTTGTATAGCGCCGCTTATTCCAACGGCAATGTAGAGCTTTGGTCTAACGACTTTACCAGTTTGACCTACTTGTAAATCTTTTGACAACCACCCCTCATCAACTGCTGCTCTTGAACCAGCAATGCCACCACCAAGTAAATCTGCAAGTTCTTCCAAAAGTTCAAAATTCTCTTTTGAACCGACACCTCTTCCACCGGCAACGAGCACTTTTTCAGCCGTTAGATCTTTATGTTTCCGTATCTTTTGAATTATCTTTTCTACTTTGATTCTGATATCTTCCTTGCTCAGCCTGGGTGTGAAGAGTATTATCTCGCCTCTTCTTTGTGAATCGCTTTGTGGCATTGGGAATACACCGGGTCTTGTCGTAGCCATCTGTGGCCTGTTATCGGGACATATAATCGTTGCCATTAGATTTCCACCAAAAGCTGGTCTGGTCATGAGTAAGAGCTTTGACTCTGTATCTATTTCAAGGTTTGTACAATCTGCCGTTAGTCCTGTTTTGAGTCTGGCTGCAAGTCTTGGACCAAGCTCTCTACCTGTAAGTGTTGCACCGACGAGTAAAATTTCTGGATTCTCAGATTTTACAACTTGATAGAGCGCTTCAGTATACGCATCTACGTTGTATTTTTCAAGTAATGGGTGCTCGATAACTATTACTCTTGATGCTCCATAATGTATTAGTAATTCTGCTAAGTGGTTAATCTTGTGCCCACAGATAACGGCCGTTACATTACCATCAAAATCTTTCGAGAGCTCGACAGCCTTTCCTACCAGTTCAGGTCCAACGTTCAAAAGTTCTCCATTTCTTTGTTCACAGTATACCATTATCATTCCATTCACGCTCCTTTGAGCTTCTAATTCTATTAAATGCTTTACACGTTTATAATCTTTTCAGTTTTCAGTTTAGATAAAATTATTTCCGCTGATTCTTCTGGTGTGCCATTAAATATTGTTCCCTGAGCCTTTGACCCTTTTGTAAAAGTTTTTCTGACCTTTGTTGGTGAACCAACAAGTCCGACTTCATTTTTATCAAATTTTAGAACGGAATTATTCAAATGAGTGATAGGCTTGTCAAAACACCCAAAGATATTTGTAACTCTCATATATCTTGGTTTATTCAAGTCTTTTGTACATGTTATTAGACAAGGTAAATTTGTTGAAATGATTTCGTATGTGTTATCAAGTTCGCGAGTTACAACAACCATATTATCTTTTAAAGTTATATCGGTTGCATATGCTATAACAGGAATTCCAAGGTGTTCTGCTATTTCTATACCAACTTGAGCGGTATCTCCGTCTATTGCTTGTCTACCTGTAAGTATTAAATCAAAGCCAATTATCTGAGCTGTCTTCGCTAAAATCATACTTGTTACCCAAGTGTCTGCACCAGCATACAATGGATCAGTAATCAGAACAGCTTCATCGGCTCCCATAGCGTAGCTTTCTCTAAGTATAGCTTCGGCCGAAGGAGGTCCCATTGTTATTACAGTGACCTTTGCTCCGTATTTATCTTTGAGCTGTAGTGCAGCTTCGAGAGCATTCTTATCTTCCGGGTTCATAATTGATTTAACTCCGTCTCTTATAAGCGTACCTTTTACCGGGTCAACTCTAACTTCTGTAGTATCTGGCACTTGCTTGGCAAAGACTAATACTCTCATAATTCACACCTCACTTTATATACTGTGCCGCTATTACCATCTTCTGCACTTCATTTGTACCCTCATATATCTGTGTAATCTTTGCATCTCGCATCATTCTTTCTACAGGATAATCTTTTGTATATCCGTATCCTCCAAATATTTGAACGGCTTGTGTGGTGACTTCCATTGCAATATCTGAAGCGTATTTTTTTGCCATTGCTGCATCAGCACTCGTTAATGTCCCTTTATCCTTTTTTATTGCGGCATTGTAAACAAGAAGTTTTGCAGCCTCTGTCTTGGTTATCATATCGGCAATGTACCACTGTATTCCCTGGAAGGAACCAATGGGTTTATTAAACTGCTTTCGCTCTTTTACATACTTCAAGACTTCCGCAATTGCACCTTCTGCTATACCAAGAGCCTGTGCACCGACACCTATCCTTCCACCATCGAGTGTTTGGAGTGCGATTTTGAATCCCATACCTTCTGAGCCCAAGAGATTTTCCTTTGGAACCCTGCAATCTTCGAAGACCAATTCCGTTGTGGATGATCCTCTAATTCCAAGTTTGTTTTCAGGCTTTCCAACCTTAAATCCTTCAAAGCCTTTTTCTACAATGAATGCACTTATTCCCTTGGTGCCTTTAGATTTGTCAGTCATTGCAAAGACAATAAATATATCAGCCTTTCCGCCATTTGTAATGAATATCTTTGAACCGTTTAGTATATAATAATCTCCTAACAATTTTGCGGTTGTTTGTTGATTTCCAGCATCACTTCCAGCATTTGGTTCTGTCAAAGCAAATGCGCCAAGGTATGTGCCATTCAGAAGAGGTCTTAAATACTTTTCTTTTTGTTGCTCTGTTCCCCAAGCATATATTGGGTAACAGCACAAAGATGTGTGGGCAGATAGTATTATCGCCGTTGTTGCACAGTGCTTAGCGAGCTCTTCAACAGCCATAACGTACGTTAAGTAATCTCCGCCAGCACCACCGATTTCTTTTGGAAACGGAATTCCCATCATTCCAATCTCAGCCATCTTTTTTACTGTTTCTTCCGGAAAATACTCATCTTCGTCAACTTTCTGAGAGAGCGGCTTTACTTCTTTCTCTGCGAATTCTCTAAATAATTCACGGGTAAGTAAGTGTTCTTTCGTGAGTAAGTATTCCATTTACATACCTCCAATCTATATATTTTTTCTCTATATTCTTCATTCTCTAAGTATGTATTTATATGCAAAACAGTCTGATGATTACCCTATAGCAACATCAAAGTGTGAATTATTTCACGTAACCAATATTATTATATCACTAACTTGCCTTTTGTTAATATGTATCGTGAATAATATCACGTAAAAAATATTATACGATAATAATACATGGTTAAATTTTTGCAATAGCTCAAGTATACGTTGATTTTCTTAAAAGAGCTTACTCGAACATTTTTGTGTTTAACTGAGCATTAATAGGGAAGTTTCAAAATTATTATCTTAATAACCTTACTTATTGCCAAGTTCTCCTTACTCAGAGTTCAAATATTCAAAATCGAGTGATATAATTTTGTGTTAAGAGTTTATAAGAAAAAGAGATTATTGGAGGGGTAGAAGTTGAAGGCAAGCGTGCGTTTGATTCTCATTTTTATTGTAAGTGGAGTTGTGATAACTCTTTTACTTTCATGGATTATTGAGTGGTACAAATATCAAAATCGCTTGGTTTCAGTGGAAAGTGTTCAAGAGTTGTACGAAGATGTAATACGTATTACAGAGAATGTTTATCCTTCTGAAAAGCGATTAGAGATTGCGGAGCAAATACGCTCAAGTTACAAAAATTTACCCATGTCAAGTAAAAGAAAATTCCTACCTATTGAGGTTTTTAAGATTGTTCAGCCGTTGGTCTCTACTGTAGGAGACCAAAATTTCAGTTTCACACCTCCAGTTGAGCCGGTATACAGTGTCTTGCCATTTACTGTCACTGTTATTGATGGAATAGCAATTGTCACAACGAGTGCAGTAGAGAGTATAAGTGCAGGAGATGAGATTCTAAAAATTAACAGTTATACTGTCTCTGAGTTAATAGAATTGCTCCTCCCATTTACATGCGGGGAGAATTACTCAATTCGTGAGCAACAACTTGGTCAGCTTTTCCAACTCATTCCAGAAATTTTAGATAGAAAAAGGCATTCAGTTGGCATTTTTTACAAACAAAGGGAGTATAATGTTATTGTAAAGTCTTCGAAAGGTGAAAATAAGGAAAAGGAAGTTGTGGTTAAAACACTTACAGCTATGGGCTATCCGCGTGAGAGTTCACAATATCCCGCATTGCCTACAAGGTATCCTTTTGAATTCACAAGAGAAGGTGACATCGGTGTGTTTAAATTTGGAACCTTTTCGCTTTCAGGAACAACTTATAATAGTTATCGAGAATTTCTCTTGAACAGTCTTATTCATAACAGAGACTTGAAGTACGTGCTTTTGGATTTGCGCGGTGTTACAAGCAGAGATTTTAATATTTTCAAGGAGTTATTTGAACATTTTGTAGATAGAAAAACTGTCGTTGAGAGATATATATCTATAAATAACACAGCTTATAACGTAGGCATTCTTGAAAAATATGGTTTTGATTTCACACAAACTACAGATGAATTACTTAGGATTAAGTTTGAACATGTATTTGAACCAAGAGAACCTGTTATTAAATCCGATGTTTGGGTTTTATTCGACCGATACACTTCAAATGCAGCGCTTGATTTTATTTATACTTTCAAAAAGCTTTATAAGAATCGTACAATAGGTGAACCGACATTAATGACTATTAATCACTCTACAGAGCTTAGTTCTAAATTTGATAGCAAAGCTAAATTATCTTTGATTTTTCCTTCGGCAGTAATCAGTGATGAAGAACATTCGAATGTTGTACTTGAACCAGATTATAGGATTGATATGAATACGCAAGAGCGAATAAAGTACATCAATGGTGAAAACGATTATATGTTCAAAAGAGCGTTGGAAGTTATACGGAGTACGAAATGAATTTACATTTTCTAAAGCTCAGTACTTATAAAGATAATAAATCTTTTAAAGTATTAAAAGTACTACGTCGAGTATTCTTAAATAAGTAGTAAAATGACCTCATAACGTGCTATGTATTGAGTTGGAATATAGAGTGTATTCCCTTAATTTGTTTTTACTTAACGGATTTTATTAAAGGGGGAAAATTGTGCAAGCATTTTTGTTAGCGTTAGCGGTTCTCTTTGGTATAGTAACTATCGTTTTAAAGAGCACAAATAGAGCAGGAATAATTACAATAATTTTGAAAGTTCTAACAACAATATCTTTGTGTGTTGCACTAACGCTATCTTTCAAAGTATCTCAATCCGATAGAGTTATCTTAATGATAGCATTAGGACTTTTGTTTGGAGCTTTTGGGGATTTTTTCATGGAATGGGAAAAGACCTTTATTCATGGAATGCTGGCTTTTTTGCTTGGGCATATGTTTTATATTTTTGGTTTTTTTGAGATGGGTAGTAGACCTTCGTGGATTTTTGCAGTATTTTTACTCTTGTTTGGTTTATCATATTTTCTATAAATCCAAAATTCTTTGGGAAGAGAAAGAATTCCAGTTCTAATATATGTTATTGTTATTAGTCTTATGGTAATATTTGCTTCTTCAACAAATTCTCCAGCATTTCCTGGGGCGATTTTGTTTTTCATATCTGATATGCTTCTTGCGTACGATAAATACGTAAAAAGACTTCCTAATCGCGATTTTCTTGTGTTAACAACTTATTTTGTAGGGCAATTTCTGATAGCATTGAGTGTTGTATAGAAGATTGTGTGAAATCAAATCATAACTTGTTATTTAAAAACCTGAAGTTTGGAGAGGATACTTATTAAAATTTCTAAATCTTCTATCAGTAATTTCAAATCACCATAATTGTATAGAGTCTTGATAAAATCCGATAGATTAACATTTGACATCATTCTATCGATGTCAAATGATTCTTTTTGAAACATATTGTAGAGTTTCGGAATTCTGTCTGAAAGTTCTTCGTTAAGCTTTTTTATTTCTTCCAACAATTTATAAGCATTCTCGTAAGAAGTGGTGCTAAAATCTACCAGAAAGATAAATGGATGGTTAAACGTCGCTTTCACGTTAAAGTTTGAAAAGAGGTTTCTCATCTTAAGAGAGACATGGAGTTCCAAAACAAATTCGAATTTTTTGTTTGCAAATACTTCAATGTGTTCTAATAAATAGTTATTTCCTAAGGATATTACACATTCGAGGTTGTTTAGCGAATTTTCTGCTTTTAAAAATAACTTGTTATACAAATCTGCGTACTTTAGTTGTTCTATTGACAGTGTATTTGAGATTTTGAACTTTTCAAAATTTTCTTGACTGTACGGAATAAGATTTTCTGAATCTATTAAAACACCTTCGTATTCGTGAACGTTGAAGAGCCATCCGTCGATTTCCTGCTGGTACTTTTTAGATGGTTCTATCCCAAGAAAATTAACAATATTCAGTGAGTGGAGGTCAATAAACTTTTCACCATCAATATCTATGATTGTTGGAGCGTAGTAGTCAAGTAACTCCGTAAAGACGAAATTTGGATCGTAATAGATTTTCAGATAATTCCCCCCTTGTTCAATTATAGATACCCCACGAGTATTTTACCATATACTTTTCTCTTCACAAAATATTAATAAAGTGAGTTATTATTTTAATGTTTCCCTCTTTTCGCGAAGTGTGAAAACATATGCGAGAACTTCAGCAACAGCTTTATAAAGTTTTTCTGGTATTGTCTCACCTATTTCGGTATTAAAATATATCTCCCTGGCAAGTTTTTGGTTTCTTACAATTGGTACATCGTTTTCTCGAGCAATATCAATTATTCTTAGTGCAACTTTATCTGCACCTTTAGCCACTAAAACGGGAGCAAAATCTTTTTCCGGATCGTACCTTAATGCACATGCAAAGTGAGTTGGGTTTGTGATAACTACACTTGCTTCCGGAACTTCTTGCATCATTCTGTGCATTGCATATTGCATCATTATCTGTCTTTGCCTGCGTTTTATCTCTGGATTTCCTTCGATTTCTTTGAACTCTTCTTTTACCTCTTGTTTTGTCATCTTCAAGTTTTGCTCGTACTCATAACGCGAGTAGTAATAGTCTGCTATCGATACAATTATTAACGCAATCGAACATTTAATTATAAGTTCAGAAAATGTACTCAATATTAAAAGTGCACCATCTATTAATTCACCGTCCACTGTTAGCATAATGCGTTCAAAATTACCCTTTATAACACTGTATCCAACAAATCCAATGATAAGCAATTTCAGTATTGCTTTGGCTAATTCAAAGAGCGACCTTAACGAAAACATTCTTTTCAATCCACTTATTGGATTGAGTTTGTTCAAGTCAAATTTCATAGTGTTAAATGTGAATAGAAATTTTGTTTGAAGAAGTCCGACAACAAGGGAAAAAAGAGCAGCAGCAAAAACTAAAATGGAAAGAGAGATGAAAGTAGGAGTAAATGATTTAATACCATAAATCAAAAAATCTTCAAAAGTTCTTATGTCTATATCTGAAATCTCAAAAGTTGCTACTGTACCATCAATGAGTGAATATAGGAGTTGTTTACCAATGAAGAGAAAGAGGAATGAAACAAACAAGAAACCAACACCAGATATAAACTCTCGAGATACGGGAACCTGACCTTCTTCCCTTGCTTTTTGACGTTTACGGGGTGTTGCTTTCTCAGTCTTATCTGGGTCGGCAAAGAGTTGTATGTCTATTCTGTTTACTTTACCAGAAACTGGTTTATATACGGTTCCAATTTGTAAACCATCTTCGAAATCAGTTCTACCCATACAGGTATCATCCCCACCATCACTAAAAACATTATCATCGTTGATGCAGGCAATGCCACCATGAACACATTCATTTGTGGTACAAGGCGTGAAAGAATACCAAAGAGTACATTTATTAAAAACATGAGACCAATGAGTGGAAGTGCAATTTGAAGAGAAAATAGAAATGAGTCAATGAAAACATTGTAGTATATGTTATTAATCTCTTTAAAAGGTATATCAGAAATTAACATAGGATATTTATGAAAAGAGCTTACTACAGCCTTGTATATTATAAGATGACCTTTTAATGAGACGAAGATATAAACAGAGAGCAAATAAATCATTTCACTTGTTAATGGTGATTCCTCCATAGTTGGGTCAAGAGCACCACTTACGTTAAAACCGGCTTGAATACCGAATATTTCACTACCAACATAAACAGAGCTTACAATCGTGTAAGCCATTAAACCTATTATAAACCCAATGAAAAAGTTGTATAGTGCGGAACCCACTATCGTTGCAATAGATTGATTTATTGGAACTGATATTGCTACTGCTGGAAGAGTGACATATCCGAGAGCTATAAGTAATACAATCATTATCTCTAATGGGAGAGAAAATCCAGCAAAAAGAGGAGTAATGACCATCATTCCTGTCAATCGAGTGAGTACTAATCCATAGCTTAAAGCATACCTCTGAAGTAAATCGTATAGATTTGTATCCAAGAAAAATCGCCTCACTCCTTAAAGTGCGCTAAAATATCATTAACGTTATAAGGCTTTCTCACTTGTTTGTACCAGAGAAAGTGTGATAATTGTACAGTTCTCTATTTTTTGGACTGTCGTTATAATACGGTCGAGTACAGTGTGTACAACCAGATGTCATAAACGCTTTTGAAATATCAATTGATTCATCATACCTAATTTCGAGAATGTTATTGCTTTCACCAAATGTGAGTTCCGGTTCTTTTGTTGATTCAAACATTAGATAACGCAGCAGCTGTATTTTTCTGTATCTTTCAAGTGATGGTGGTGTATGATTCTCAAGTTTTGTACCCTTCACGGGTGTAAACGCAAAAAGTGCAACTTTTACGTTCAGCTCTTTCATTTTTAGGAAAATATCGTAAAGCTCTCTATCATTTTCGCCAAGCCCGACAATTATGTGTGTTGTTATCTTTCCAGGGTATTTCTTCGCACCGTACTCTATTAGAGAAAGCGCATATTCAAGTGACCATGAACGAAATTTCTGATGTAATCTTTCCGTTGCAACATCTATGGCTATACCAAGGTCACTTATACCTAATCCCATTAGTACGTCTACCTCTGATTTATCTTTTACTCTCGTTGAAACGGAGATAAGAAATTCATTTGACTTTTCCGATGTTACTGATTTGATATACTCGATAAGTCTAATAATATCTTTTAGATAGCCTTTGTAATTCACAGTTTGAATGCATACGCGTTTAAATTTACTTGAGATACTTTCTATTGCATCGAGTTCTATTAACTTCCATGTAACCCTTGAAAGAAAAGAGTTATCGGCTTTTGAATCTCGAGAGTGTGTACAATATGAACAATTGTACATGCACTTTCCATCAAGCATTAGGTACGCCGTTGGCATTTCAGCTGGTATAGATTCGTTATTTAACATTTTCCATGTCCAGTAAGAAGCTCTCAGAACCATTTTCAAGCAATCTCCTCTTTGGCAAATTGGATTTCATAGAGCTTGTAATATGCACCTTTTCGTTTAAGTAGTTCTAAATGTTTACCCTCTTCGGCTATTCTTCCATCAGATACAACTATAATTTTATCAGCATTTACTACAGTAGAGAGCCTATGCGCTATCATGATAACTGTGTTGTCTTTTGAGAGTTCTCTAACCGCTTTTTGAATCTTATGCTCAGTCTCAACATCTATATTACTCGTTGCCTCGTCGAGTATGAAGACCTTTGCACCGAAAAGAATCGACCTTGCAAGTGCGATTAACTGCCTTTCACCAGCGGAAATCCCCTTCCCTCTTTCAACAATTTCAGTGTAGATTCCCTTAGGTAGTCTCTGAATTATCTCAAGTGCTTCGACCTTTTCTAATGCTTTGTACACCTCGTCTTCTGGAATCTCATCATGGAATAGCCTTATATTATCGAGTAGAGTTCCGCTGAAAAGTACAACATCTTGTGGTACAGCAGATACTTGCTTTCTTAACGCATGGATATTGTACTCATCTATCGGAACACCATCAATAAGTATTTCTCCTCGTTGGGCACGGTATATACCATTTATTAAATTCATTATTGTTGTCTTGCCAGCACCAGTTTCACCAACTATAGCAACGAGTTCACCTGGTTTGAAGTTTAGATTTACGTTTTGTAGTATCCAACGCTTATTATCATAAGAAAACCAAACATCTTTGAATTCAATGAAGCCGTGTTTAACTAAGCCTTCACCATCTTCGTTACCTTGTTCTTCTTGTGGTTCATCAAAAAGCGCAAATATCTTTTCACCGCTTGCAATAGTATTTTGGATTATATCATACTTTTCTGAAAGGTCCTCAATAGGTCTCATGAATGTATCTATGTAAAATACAAATGCGTAAAGGTCTCCAAAATTAAGTATTTTGCCAAGAATATACTTTGAACCAAACCATATTATTAAAGATAAAGTTAGATAATATAGAAAGTTTATAAGCGGTCTGAAAATTCCAAAGACATAAAGTTGATTCATACGTGCTTTAAAAAGTTCTTTGTTAATTTGGTCAAACTCTTTTCTCTTGAAATCCTCTGCATTGAACAATTTTGTTACAGGCATTCCTGCCAAATTCTCAGCTATGTAGGCATTGATTTTAGAGATACCAGTTCTTACTGCTCGATAAGCACGGATGTCAAAGTATCTAAAAACAATCATTGCAACCACAATTGTTGGGAAAATGTAGATTATATCAAGAAAGAGCCGCGAACTTATGTTCCACATCATTATTATAACTCCGGCAAGTAAGAATACATCATTTACGATACTTGTGATAACAGAAGTGAAAAATTCTTGAACGTTCTGTGTATCACTTGTTATTCTTGTTGTTATCTGACCACTTGGATGTCTATCGAAAAATGACATCGGTAATTTCAAAACATGGTCGTATAATTGCCTTCTTACATCATAAACAACTCGACCACCAATGTAGGTAGTTACAAGAATTGATAGATACTCAAAGAGAAATATACCACCTGAAACAATTAAGAACCAAAGTGATTGGCGTGATATTCCAGAGAGTCTCTCTCCAGCTTGTAGATCTTCTGATAAGATGTATTTGTTTATAGCTGTCCTAACGATTTGTGGAGGCATGAGTGATAAGTAAGTCAAAACAAGCACTATCACTATTGCAAGCACAAGTAAATGTGCGTAGGGTAGAGAGTATTTTAACAGCCTAAGAAATACGCTCTTCTTCTTTTTTTGAACTTCGATGTCTCGTTTTTTCTCTTCGCTGTTTTTCAAAGTATTTCACCTCGTTTTTAACTAAAATTCTACCTTGCCTGAAGCCTTTGATTTATAATTTTTTTCATCAGCGAGTTTTAGTACTTTTTGTATGTCTCCTTCTGTTGGATAAATTGCCACACCTGCCGAAAATGTCATCTCCGTGGAGTTTTTAAAACATTCAAGAATTCTAAGAACTACCTTTTCTATAACTTCTCTTTCTATAGAGCTTATTATCAAAACTGCTTCATCGCCACCGTATCTGAATGCAAGGTCTGATTTTCGGATATTTAAATTAATACACTTTCCGAACTTCTTGAGAATTTCATCGCCCTTTTCGTGACCATACATATCATTTACTATTTTGAATTTATTTAAATCCAAAAAGACAACTGCAAATTTTTCAAGGGGCACGTTTGCTACAAGCTCTTCAAACATCCTTCGTGTACGTAAACCAGTTAATATGTCTATCTCTGCCTTTTCTTTAATTGTTTCTATAAAACGCTTATTTTCTAATACCAATGCCATCTGGTTACCAATATCTTCAAGAACATTTAGCTGATAGTCTGTGATTGGTTTGCCATCAAAATTATTATCAGCAACCACAAGTCCGATGAACTTATCTCCGCTCTTCAAAGCCATTAGTGCAAAATCACTATTAATATCGAGTTCTTCTGCAAGCTCTGGTAATTCAATTTTTGAAATTACGTGTGCTTTTCCATCAAGATATTGTTGAACTTTTTCTTCTTTAACTGTCTTTCCTTCATATACTAATTCAAGAGATGATTTAAAATCCTTTGAAATTGTCTCTAAGAAGTCGGACATATTCAGTTCAATATCTTCAATTGCTTCCCAGATACCTTGTGCCTCTTCCACTGTTCTTGGTCCAAGTGCTTTTTGAAAGATGAACTCTTTATCTGTATAGTAGAAGAACATTGCTCTATTAAAAGAGCCTGAATAACCTGCGGTGATACCAGTCAAAAATGCATAAAGAATAGTATTAATATTACTTTCCGGTTTCAACACATACTGTGTTATCAATCGGGTATTAACAAAGTTCTGTGCAAGCTTTACAGCATCATGGTGAATTGCAAAAAGAATTTTTGATGTTTCCGACGAGCTGTGAACGATTATTTGGTGCATGATATCTTGCGATGATAACTTTAAAACATCATAAGTAAGAGTATAGTTTCCACGAGGTGTTGAGAGTATTACTTTTTGGTCTTCTACGCTGTCAACAACAACTACCCTTTCGATTTTTGCATTAGAAAGTTTTCTTGCAATCCTCCAAAATCTATAAAGATTTTCTGGTACATTCTCAGGTGTACTGTGAACATATAAATTAACAGCGAACTGAATGTTGTATTTAACTATCTCATTAAGGATGTAAGATATATAACTATCAATATAAGCAATCTTTATTCTGCGGTCAAATTCTTTCCAATGTACGACTCTAGCTGATAATTGATGAGCAATCCATTCAAGAAATTCTTTGTCTCTTTCATCGAATGGAGCAACAAAATGACTATCTATATCTATCTCTCCAAAAACGCTTCCATCATTCCTAAAAATCGGCACTACTATTTCGCTCTTAACATGTGGACTACAAGAAAGATAATTAGTCTCACGGGAAACATCTTGGACAATGAATGTTAATTTAGTTTCAGCAGCCTGACCACAGATACCTTTTCCAACAGGTATTCTCACATGCTCAGTTGGTTCTCCAACATACGGACCAAGTACGAGCATCCCTTCTTCATCCATCAAATAGAACCCTGTCCAGTTGTAATAAGGGATATTTTTATCTAACAACTCGCAGATATTCTGAAGAACATTCTCGTTGTCCATTTGTGAAATTTCATCTTTCATTTTCTCAAATATTTCTGATTTGTCATAATAATCGCCTTCTAAATCACCGTGTCTGAAGTGTATAACTGCTTGAAATACGGCATCTGAAAGCGAGGAAAACTTTCCCTTTCTCCAAAGAGAGAAGACATCAAAGACTATCACCTTTTCATGTTTTCCTTCAACTACTACCCAATCTTTCTCGCCGATTCCTACAATAAGATAAATAACAAAATCCTCTTTTGAAAGTTCAAGGTCTCGTGCACTCTTGCGAATTCTTATAGAAAGCTCTTCTTTTAAAGATTCTTTACTTTCGTCGTATACGTGGGAAAACTCCGTCAACTCATTCCTTGAAATTGAAGTGAGTTTCTCGTAAAAATTCACGAAATGATTGGCGTAATGTTCTGTTATAGGTTTGTACGGCAATTTTTCCCAGAAATCTTTCCAGAATCTCTTTTCATATGTCAATATTTCAAGAAAATCGTCGATGTGATTTTCAATCAAACTCCTCATCATCATCACCTCTGTAAAGTTCTTCTAATAAATTATATTTCAAATCTTCTGTTACCAGTATCTTGAGAATTCGCCTGCCATATGCGATTTCAAGGACATCACCCGGTTTAACTTCGTAAGATGGTTTCAGCTCGCGTCCATCTTTTCTTACAAGCCCTGCTTTGCTTACCTCTTGAGCAATTGTTCGTCGCTTTATAATCCTGTTCACTTTCAAAAATTTATCAAGTCTCATAAAATCACCTTCTGTAATTATCTGTAATTACGAGATAGCTCTCTTACGATTTCAATTATAACACAAGATTCAAATGGTTCGGTATACGAATTTTTAATTTTTCTTGGTATTTTCTAAGAACATATTAATAGTACCACATTTTCTTGTATCTATTCGAAGCATTCCACAGCATGTATTCTTTAATTTCGAGGTCTCTTGCGGCTTGTATCTGTTTCTTGATTTCTTCTTCACCGTATGTAATATGTCCCTTAACCCATGTTGCTGTGAACGATTGCAACCAAGGACGAATCTTTGCCGGTGTTGGGATATTAAGGTTTCTTCTAAGAGCATCTTCAAGCGATCTATAAACGGTCTCATATGGGTAAGCGTCAGGAACACTTAATCCAAAGGAACCGTTTGCATAATGACTTGGATAAATCATTGGGCATACATAGTCAACAACATTTGATATCGCTTCCCAATACTGGCCAATCCCAACGTCATCAACTGCTGTAGAGACAAGTCCAAATATGTCAGCAGCAAGAGGAATGTTGTAAGGCTCAAGCCTTTTCTTTGAATATATCAAAAACTTATGGATAGCTTCAGCAAAAGATTCATTCCCAACTTGCCTTAAGTTGACGCGTTTTCGATTTTCTTTCGTTAACTCCGGAAATCTTACATAATCGTACTGTATTTCGTCAAATCCAACTTGAGCGGCTTCGACTGCCACTGAGGCATTATACTCCCACAAGTTCCTATCGTAAGCCGATGCCCATGGAACTTTGTATATACCCATATATGATTCACCGGTATCTTTATAAACTAATGCCCTATCCGGATGTGCTCGGGCATATGATGGATCTTTAAAACATACGATACGAGCAATTACGTAAATACCTTGTTTTTTGAGTTCGGTAAGTATTTCTTTTATTTCATCTTTTGTGTAAAAAGCCCTTTTATTCGCTTCCGGAACAAATTTGGAAGCTGCGTCTGTCTCAAATAACATAAAACCGTCATCGTCTTTCACATCTATAACGAATGCATTGATATTCGTAGATTTCGCAAAGCTCACCCATTCGTTAATCTTCGTTTTGTTGGGCACGGAGTAACGTGTTAGGTAAATACCTCTTACATCAGATATTCTTGCCTCTACCTTTTTCATAGGAATAAAAGATAGCTCTTCATAATCCTCGCCAGTTATTGATTTTAATGAATCAGTCAAAGAAGCACTTCTGACCCATCCAACAGATTTCCCACTTTTAGTATTGTACTCAATCTTCGTAAGATTCGTACCATTATTAACTGTCGTTTCAGACAATTTGATTACGTAAGTTCCATATCTTAAGGTATCTTTGACTTTGTTCATCTCTGGAGAATCAAAGACACTAAGATTGTATTGGTTTACATAATAATATTGCGGTTGAGTTGTGGTTGTTTTTTGAATTTCCTCAAGCATTAAAGATTGGTTAGTGTTCGTATCTTGTGAAGGTATCTCCACTGACAATTCCGTTGCTGCTACCTTAGGTTCAATTTCATTATTTGTAGCTGTATAAAGGCTGTTTGTGGAAACCTGAGTAAGCTCAATAAGAGTACCGCTGTTATTCTCTAACTTATTTAATGAGACATCTGAATCATCTGCTGTGCTTACAGAATCATGATTTTCAGTATCTGTGCTTGTTGTTTGTGACAATGGATTTATTGTTGGAGATGAATCTAATATATTGTTTGTTGCTGATGGATTAATCTGCGATTGTTTAAAGAAACCACCTTCGGAGAAAAGTAATGAAAAGAAGATAAAAGAAGATACTGTGAACAAAACCACCGCAACAATCCCCACCTTAAGTTTTGTCTTCCTTATTCTCTCAACCATGAGCTTACCTTGCTGACTTAACTTATACATCTTGTTGACCTTTTCATAGTTCTTTTCACTCTTTCTGTTTCTGATAGTCATATCGTTCCTCCTATAGGTATAATGTTTCAGCTGAGATTTAGTGAAGATACTATACAACAAAACATTATATCATTTATCGGTATAAATGGAACAACCAAAAGATGTTTTCAAATTATTTTTTTAAAGTATTGACATTTCCTATATTGGGTGTATAATCAATCATCCGCTGAAAAATGGAACGGCGGGAGTAAAAAAGATTTTAGGAGGCGTTTTACATGAAAGGTACAGTTAAGTGGTTCGATGCAAAAAAAGGTTACGGTTTCATCACGAAAGAAGACGGAGAAGATATCTTCGTTCACTTCAGCGCAATTCAGGTTGAAGGATTCAAGACACTCAAAGAAGGCGACAGAGTCGAATTTGAAGTCCAAAATGGCGCAAAGGGTCCTCAGGCAGCTAACGTAAAGCTCGCGAAGTAAGTTTTAGAGGATAATAATTCCCCCCCTTAATGGGGGGGTTTGTTATTCTAAGGATGTAACATATCATTATTTTTTATAACATCATTGAATATAGAAAAAATTAGTTCGTCATAGCTCCATCCTGCAGCTTCCGCCATTTTTGTAATATCTGAATACTCAGGGGTTAGCATAGGCAGAGAATTTACTTCAAGGAAATACACCTTGTCACCTTTTAGACGTAAGTCCATACGAGAGTAGTTTCGTAATCCAAGAGCGTGAAATACTTTTACTGCATAGAATTTAATAATTTCAGCAATCTCCTCGCTTATACGTGCTGGGCAGTAATAACGTGTTTTTTCTGCATAAAAATGCTTAACCCTATATGAATAGAAGTTTTCTATCCCTTCAGGTAATTCAGAAAAGTCTATTTCAAGAATGGGAAGCACTTTATCTCCTACAATACCTACGCTGAGTTCTTTTCCCTCGATAAATTCTTCTACCAAAGCTGGTTCTTTGAATTGCTCATGAATCCTGCTAACCGCTTTTTTCAATCCTGATATATCATGTACTACAGAATCATAAAAAATGCCTTTTGCACTTCCTTGTCGCGATGGTTTGACTATAGCTGTTGAAAAATGAAGACTTTGTGGTTCTTCACCAACGTCGACAACGAAAAAATCTGGTGTAGGTATTCCATAATGCTTCAAAACTATTTTTGTGAGCGTTTTATCTATACATATACCGTGTGTTGTAGCCGAAGAACCTGTGTAAGGTATACCTAACAAATCCAAGATAGCTGGAACATGCATTTGTTTGTGAGCGGTTGACAAGTTAAAAACTGCATCGAATTTCACAATAGTATGCAGAAAATCATTGTTAAATGGCACCTTTTCCACAGAAGTAATTTCTGGATGTTTTAGTAATGAATTATAAACACTATCTATCATTTTTTCTCTTTCAGCGTCGAGATTATCCAAGTCGAACACGACTGCAATTTTCATAGTTTATGAGCAATAAATAGTGCTCTTCCCTCCTTTCTACGATGTAATCTTTGTAACATTTGTTTGCTTTCCAAGAACGTTCTGTATTTAAATTTATCTTCTTTTTATATAGCTGTGCTTTGAGATACTAACAGCTCTCAGTATAGCGTGCAATCTTCTATTTTCTGATACCACTTTTCCATGCTCATTGACACATCGATATTGACCATCTACCAAGGCGGTTCTAACCATACCTTTCGCGACTGAAAATCCTTTAAGTGCGGGAGCGTCCAAGATACCTACTCTTACAGCCTCTGTCAACACCTCTGGGTTGACCAAAGAATCTTCTGTTCCATCACCGAGAAATTTTATTGCCTCGATTATCTCAAGCGCTTCCTGTTTAATTCTCTCCTTCTCATTCTTGATCCATGGGTCAGTCAAAGGATCTACATACCCACGCATTGAAATACTTATAGCCCTCTTAGCAATTTTAACACTCTCGATGATTTCTTTTGCTCGCGCTCGTTCCACAGCCTCACTATAGGCTACAACATGGACAATATGAGGTTCGAGAGCCATACCATAGAACATAGAAATACCTATCTGCCCTTTCGCAGCATCCATACTTGCTGGCATTGACATCAATCCGGTGCGTATCATTCTGTAAACAGTAAAGTTTTTACCAGCCAAACTCTCAACCAGCTCTCTCTTGGCTATCATCTTGGCTATATCTGCTCTTGGTGATATTCCTGATGGTGTTTCTAACATAAATTGTTGGACATATTCCTTAACACCAAGCCTTTTTGCAACGAATGCTGCAATGTATGCAGTTGCAACTTCCACAGCATCATGTGCTAATCGCAATGCCCATTGATGGGAATCAGTTACTTCAACAGGAACATTGTTCTGTGCATTCCATCGAATTGCTTCCATATTTTCCCTGATAGCCTCTATCAAAGGTCTATCCGAACGCCTATCGAGGTCACTGTACCACATCACAGGAATTGCAGCCCATGCATTTTTAATAGTTTCCTTAAGTAGTTTTGAAAATTCCAGCAAGTGGTTTGTTCCTGCATAACATCTAATGAGTGGATAATTACCTGCCCTAGATGCTTCGTATAACTTTACGAAATCATCCTTTGATCTAATAGGTGCACCACCTGCTCCTTCTTGGCTTGGGTCCATTTTTTCCGGTTCAAAGAAGAACTGCTGACAATTTTGGTCTGGTGCAATCGAGATAATATCAAGCAATTGGGATTCTGCTAATTTTCTAATCTCTTCTATTGTTTCTTCCAGAGTTTGTAATCCTATATGATGTCTTATTAGTGGATATGGACTTTTAAATCTAATTCTCTCACCTAAGGTTTGTGGGTATTCGAATGCTAAGAGGTTTTTCTTAATTTCTCCTCTCAAGAACATAACTATATCTTCTATCTCCTCTGTTCCATCAAAGACTTTGGATATAAATTTAAAATCTCTTGCAACGCGCGCCGTTTCTAATGTTCCACCAAATATATACGTTCTGCTCGATAATAAAGCATCTTTTCTTATTAACCTTTCGAGTTTTTGCAAAAGCTTTGCAAGAGCATCTGAACCCAAGCGATAACTAATAGCAACAATATCTGGGTTGGTTGCTTTAATCTCGTTTACCAAAACTTCAACAGGAATAGCCGAACCTAAGTAGACTGTGTCATACCCATTCTGCTGAGCCAAGTTAAGAAAATTAAAAACACCAACGCTATGCACGCAACTACCAATTGATGCTCCCAAAATCTTAAGTTTCATTGGAATCCCTCCTTCATGATCTGCTTGACTTCTTCAACCGTCTTCCCAGCCAAGCAGAGTTTTTCAAGGTTCCTGCCAAGGGAATAGAAATCCATACCCATGACCAGTGACGCAAGCTTTATTATCGTATCAATGGCGGGAGTTTCTACTCCGGATAGTTTTCCCAAAGCAGAGAACGGAACCAGACCAGTTGGTACATCTTCTAAAATGTATCTGTTTTCAATGTTTGAAGGTGCCTTGATATGTTCATAAACACGAGAGTTATGGATAGCATCGTATAACGTGTCTGCTTCTACGCCATAATGATAAGTTAACCATTCTTTTAATGACATAGGTTTAATCCCAAAAGCTTTAGCAACAGCACACCGTTCATTGTCAAGGAGCTCCAAAATCTTCGTGACAGAGGGGCTCATACCTTCCATATAAAATGCGAAATCTCCAGCTGTTGATTCTATCCAACCCATGTTTAAAAGGGTAGTTGCAGGATGAAAGATAGCTCCAATGTTGTTAAAGCTTGTGTAAAGTGTGTTTGGCGCAATCACAAACTCAGGTAGGACTTTTAGTAACACTTCTTCAAGTACTGTATTATCTGATGCAGGCAATGCAGCAACAGGTACGTGCTTTTTTATTCCAAAAATATGTACTATACCAGGTTTAACAATTCGTGATGCGAAAATGAATGTCTCTGCCTCCGCAACGACTACTTTTTTTTGTACGTTTAGTCTTTTCAAACTAGCGCTAAATTCGAGTGCACCAGCACTTCTGCCTGGATTTAGGACTATTACTTGTCCGTCTTCAAGGTAGGGAGCAAGTATTTTTGCAATTTCTTCATGAGCACTTGCAGGTACGACAACCAATAAAAGCTGTCGTTTTTTTATAGCATCGGCGATATCAGTTGTTGCAAATGAAACATGAGCCGTTTTGTTTACTTCGCCTTCCAGTACTATCTTTTTACTGTCTATTATTGTTGCAATTCTTTCTCTGCTTCTGTTGTACAAAGAAACATCGTGACCTTTCAAAGCAAGATAACCAGCAAGTGCTTGTCCGCCGTTACCACCGCCAATAACAGAAATTTGCATAAATATCACCACCACAGACTACAAAATGTAAAGTTAACAATTCAATCGATATTTTATCACAAACGCAACGAAAAGTCAAATATGTTTGCAAAGCGTTAATATATGTCGATTTTAAACATCGACGGGTGCTTGTGATGTTAGAGCAACGCTAATAAGATTTGGAATCAAGGTTGAACTTATTTTGGAAGAATACAAAAGCCAATTCTGTCCTGTTTATGGTGGGCAAAATCATCCATCGGGAAGTAACTACGCATGCAAGAGTTGTGGAAAAGGTATCTTGTGGAATCCAAATTAGTAGTAAGATTGGCAACTGCTATAGGTTAAAGTATAACGCACACCTGTGTGCTCATGGAGTCTTTACTACTCAGTGGTAGGCAACATAGTGAACTGCTAAGAATCCAATCCCCTCTAATTGTGAGTGTCAAAAGAAAATATTGACTTTTTTGTTCTACAGGTGTATAATAAATTAACCGTCGTAAAAAGAAAGGCGGTCAGTAAATAAGATTTTAGGAGGCGTTGTTACATGAAAGGTACAGTTAAGTGGTTTGATGCAAAGAAGGGCTACGGTTTCATCACAAAAGAAGATGGAGAAGACATCTTCGTTCATTACAGTGCTATTCAAGTTGAAGGATTCAAAACACTAAAGGAAGGCGACAAGGTCGAATTCGAAGTCCAGAATGGAGCTAAAGGACCTCAAGCAGCTAACGTAAAGCTTGTGAAGTAAGCTTAGAAGGATAAGAATCAGCCCCCATTATGGGGGCTTTAATTTTTTTGATTTTTTTCACTCTGTTTTTGATTCTGCCTTTGTTGGATTTTTGCTATCTGTAATATAAAATCCACTACCTTTAAAGACTATTCCCACTTTACCAATAGTTTTACTCATTTTTCCACCGCAGTTTCCACAACTTAGGGAAGGTGTTTCACTTAATCCATGAAGATGTACTTCTTCGTTTCCACACTTTTCGCATACGTATCTGTACATTGGCATAGTCCCACCTCCGCTGTTCGAATTATTATGATTTCATAATATATTATATAAGTTAATTTGTGAAAATTCAAGAACAGAAACGTTAACCCAAGATAAGCAGGAGAGTACTATGAGAAACATTTTGGTAAGAACATGTTCTCTAAATTTCTGTTAAATGCTTTTTTGAAGATGAAGTTAGAAATATTAGCTATGCAGAAAGAATGAAGTTTATAGCTGCTAAATTAGCTTAATTTTCTTCCATAGAAGCATTAAAAAATGGAGGATTGACAAGAAGCGAGTTTTGTAATATTATTTTATCGCTTAAGAAAGATATATGTTCAAAAAATGAGGTCTTGACAAGTGTTTCGAATGTGGTATAATAGAAAACGATGTGTGTAAGTTCCGGCGTAGCTCAACCGGTAGAGCGGGTGGCTGTTAACCACTAGGCTGGGGGTTCGAGTCCCTCCGCCGGAGCCAAGAAGAGGACGACCTAAGGTCGTCCTTTTTTGTTTTTTGCCTCTCTTAGACAACATTATGGTTTTGAACTTGGAAACAGTTTAGCGAACCATAAATTAATAAATCAAGATAAGCGAATTCTTAAGCTTGTCGAAAAAGTTAGATTTCACAGGTATGTTAGATGAAATCTTAGGTTGATTGGAAAGATCTGAAGCTATTTGTTGTTTAATGTTCTCTTCAATTAGTTTCTTCTGAGCTATCTGCGATAGTCTTTTAATATCCGCTTTGTTCAGGAATCTATCGGGAGATTCAAGAAAATCTTTGACAGGTAATATCCGGTAATAAAATCTATCTGACACTTTGTATCTATTAACCCATGTGAGAATGGCATTTGTGTTGACAATTCCTTTAATAGGGTGGTAAGTTACGTTTAGTATAACGCCCTCATCAGTACCCGGAGCTATCATGTTTGATAAGAAGTTACCGAGCGAATAGGCAATAAGTTTTGTTTTCAAACCATCTTTAACAAGTTCTATGCGTTGAAGAACATGTGGATGACTGGCAATAACCATATCAGCACCATTACTTAGCGCAAGATAGGCTAATTCTATCTGTTCCTTAGTTGGGGTTGTTTGGTATTCATTTCCATAGTGAAAGTAAACAATCACTATATCTGAGAATTTTCTCATCTCACGCACAACAGAAATTATTGCATCGCGTTTGATATACATAAACATATATTTATACCTATCATCGATAGGTATTCCATTAGTTGAATAAGTGAAGGAGGCGAAAGAAATCTTAAATCCTTTGATAGTAATTACTCGATAAAGTTCCTCAAGCTGCGTAAAACGTGCACCAACGGATATTAACCCGTATTCTGAAATCTTCTTAAGCGTGCGTTTTAACCCATCGACACGTCTATCCAACATATGATTATTTGCAACATTAATAACATCAAATCCAGCAGACTTTAATCCATCAAGTACTTCATCTGGTGAAGAAAATGTTGGATAGCCTGTATATGGTTTTCCAGCGAGCGTTGTTTCAAGGTTGCAGAACGCTATATCACTCTTTTCGATGTAGGGCTTAACGTAATGGAAAATACTTTTAAAGTCGTATTTTCCATTTGAATAAGCAGAATTCACTATAGGCATGTGAAACATGACATCTCCAACAAACGAAAATGTGATTTCAAAAGAGAAAAACGTTGTATGCGAAAGTAAGAAACAAAAAGCAAGAATTATAAACTTTTGAACCTTAGTCATAATTATCCTTAAAAATACCTCCAAAACTATAATTTTAAACTAAGAACCCGGTGCATCCGGGCTCTTAGTTTCATAGATTTTTTTAATTTTAAATCATGCTTCCTTCACTATAAGTAGATAAATCTTCACTTTGGAGTTTCTCAGATAATTTTCTAAGATGTTCTTTTTCTTCATCTATTATTTCCTCAACTGGTTTTGGATCAGGTACTATGCGTTTAATTTCATTGTAGTATATTATTGAATCTTTCTCGACTTCTATTGCCCTTCTTAGAGCACTGATAATTGTTTCTGGAATGCTCTCATTCTCAATCTCCGGGAAAATAAAAGCTTTTGCGTAGCTTTCAGCATAACCGCTCACTTCCTCATTTTGCCACGTGGCAATCGAAGTATCGGATTCATACTTTTGCATTATCTCTTCAAATCTTTTTGCGTGTTCCCTTTCCTGATTGGCGAGTTCTGTGAAAAATTCTTTTAGACTACCTGAAACCTTTCCAGCCAATTTTGAATAATAAGAATATCCCGCAGATTCAACCTTAACAGCGATGTTTAAAAGTTCCCTACCTGTCATAATAACACCTCCTTAGAAAGTATGATTTGAGCTTCAAGCTCTTTTTATAAATTATACCACAGCACTTCGAAAGATATCCAAGTATCTCTGAAAAATCTTCGAATAAGATTTAGTTAGTTAATAAATATCGCAAAATGGGATTGTATTAGAACTTTGTTTTATATCAAAAAGATGATATAATAAGAAAAATTTCACTTTATGAAAGAGGGAGGGGATGTAGATGGAACATTATGGTTGGTTAAGTTTATTACCACCGATTATTACTGTAGTGCTTGCACTTTTAACTAAGGAGGTAGTTTTTTCACTATTTACTGGTGTTTTTGTTGGGTACCTTATTGTGAACAACTGGAACCCGATCACAGCTTTGATAGGAGCAACTGATGGTATAGCGAACTCTCTCAACGATGGTTGGAACATTAGGATTATTCTGTTTTGTGCGTTGTTGGGAGCTTTTGTTGGATTGATGCAAGCTACTGGTGCCGCAAATGCATTTGGTCGATGGATGGCATCAAAGGTAAAGAGTAGAACAGGAACACTCATTATCACTTGGTTATTTGGTATTTTCATATTTATCGATGACTATTTCAATTCTCTAACAATTGGTACAGTAATGAGACCTGTTACAGATGAGCAGAAGATATCAAGAGCAAAACTTGCTTATATACTCGATTCTACCGCAGCTCCGATTAGTGTTTTAGCGCCAATATCAAGCTGGGTTGTTACTATAATGAGTATTATCAAAGGTTCGGATGGATTTACTAAACTCGGCGTCAGTGAATTCACATTTTTCATAATGCTTATACCAATAAACCTTTACGCTATATTGGCAATACTACTTGTGCTCCAAACAACTTTAAGAAAAGACTTTGGACCGATGGCAAAGAGTGAAGCGATGGCGCTTAAGGGTTTAGGACTCTACAATGTAGAATTTGGGCAACCTACTGGAGAAATAAAAGAAGGTATTGTAGTAAAAGAACGCGCCAAAGCGGTTGATATGGTATTGCCGATACTTGTGCTTGTTGGACTTGCCGTTACGTTTTTCCCTGTTACAACCTACCTTGGTGCTATAGATGGTGAAAACATACATACATTCTCGGAAGCTGTCAAATCTATGAGTCTAAAAGAAGCGTTTAACAATACAGATGCATCAAAGGCACTCTTTTATGCATCTGTTTTCACACTTGTGTTTTCATCTATATACTTTATTCTAAGGGGTCTACTAACGATTCAAAAGGTTGGAGAAGCTATAATATCTGGTATTAAATCGATGGTTCCAGCACTCGTTATATTAACACTTGCGTGGACAATTGGCACAGTAATAAAGAGTTCGCCAGAAGATGGTGGTTTAGGTCTTTCTAAGTACCTTGCACACGTTGTTACAAGCGGTGGATTTCCACTTTGGGCACTACCTGTAGTTGTCTTCTTAATAGCAGCAGCCATTTCATTCGCAACTGGAACGAGTTGGGGAACATTCTCCATCATGATACCGATAACACTGCCAATAGCTATTGCGCTTGCTGAAAAAGCAGGGGCAAATCTTTTGAATAGTGCACTCATCGCTGTTGGTGCGGCTGTCGGCGGAGCTATATTTGGCGACCATTGTTCACCAATTTCAGACACCACAATTCTTTCTTCGACAGGAGCAAGTTGTCCACACCTCGAACACGTTGCAACCCAGATACCGTATGCTGTTTTTGCTATGATAACAGCAGCGATAGGTTACATTGTGGCAGGTATTTTTGATAGTCCAATAGCGGGATTGGTATCTGCTTTGGTTGTCTTCTTTATTGGATATGAGATTGTTATAAAGATTTTTAAACCAACAGAACAATAAATCCACAATATGTAAAGTAGATTGTAAATGCAAAGAGGTACCAATAAGATTAAATAGCACGGCTCCAGTGTGATACTGGAGCCGTGCTAAATAATAAAATGGCTTTTGACTTTAAATCAAATGTCGTTTTGTATATCTAATTCGTAATCTATTAGTTCATCTTCATTGAAGAATATGGACATTTCCCTTTCAGCACTTTCAAGTGAATCACTCGCATGGATAAGATTCTTTGTTACAGTTAGAGCGAATTCACCTCTAATTGTACCGGCTTCTGCTTTTAATGGATCAGTAGCTCCAACAATGTGGCGAACCATCTCTATCACTCGTGGAGCTTCCAACACAACTGCGACAACAGGTCCACTCGCCATGAAATTAGTCAAGTCCTCGTAGAAACTTTTCCCCACATGTGGTTCGTAAAGCCTTTCGCATTGTTCTCTCGTCATCCATAGAAATTTCAAACCGACAATTTTTATTCCCCTCTGTTCAAATCGTCGTAATATCTCACCAATAAGTCCTCTTCTAACTGCGTTTGGTTTAAGTATTATAAAAGTTCTTTCCAAGAAATCACCTCCAAACATTCATAATTCGTGGAGAGAGCGCTTAAAATGTTGTCCATTTCATTATTTGGATATTTAGTGAGAACAAAAGTTACGTGAGTCCCTTTTAAAATGGTAGGAAGATATTTGACATGAAATATATCGCCTGAATACTCGGGAAAGAAGCGCTCACCACAAATCTCATTTTTAGTATTTTGAACCCCGCCCAGTAGCTTATTTATATCGAAGTTGTACTTCTTAGCGAATAAATCAATTAGAGCTGCTTGTATTCCAAACTTAACTTTTGGATGATTTGGAAAATGTGCTTCCAATCTTGATGTAATTGTAAATAAATCCTCAATTTTCATGTGTTCTACTATTGTTCGGTATTCTTCAATAACGCCCATAAATATTTTATAATTCTCTCCATTTTTTCGCACTGGTAATATAGCTCCTGTACCAGAAAAGTTTCCGTCTTCAACTCTCAATACTATATATTCGTAACCATCTTTTCGTTGAAGGTTATAAAAGAACTTTATCATTTAAAACTCGCCCTCCAGTTTTATTCGGTTTAAAATTCAATACCTTCCTTTAAAAGTCTATCATAAACTTCTGAAGCGAAGTCTTGAGATATTGAGTTAATTTCAGAAAGAACTGCTCTTCTCTTTTCTGGAGATACTTTTCTCAGAAAGTCTACAACATTATCAACAGCAATTTCGTTCTGTCTAACGAGAGTCAATATTTCATCGACTTCTGAATCAAGCTCCTCGTTATTAGACATCGCAGACTGTTCTTCTATCTCTTGAGCTGGTTCTCGGTCTGTCGAGCTTGGGAAGAGCCTATCAAATATTGAGGTTTCCTCGTTATTGGAAGAACTTATATTTTCTGGAGTATTCTCTGTTTCTGTTGCAACTTGAATAGGAAGAAGTATATTTTGCTGATTTTCCTTCTTAAAGTGTGTAACTTCTATGTTCAAAGGTAAAGAGATTGGTGTGTAACCTATTTCTGTTTTTAATGCAATTTCTTTCCATTTAGGCGTCACAACAAGCCCACTAACTTCCTTAACATTATCTCTTGCAAGTATAAAGATATACTTGCCATCGCCTCCTACAAACCATGCATTATTCTCAGCTGAACCGGATTTACCGTATATCTTCCTTCCCGGCATTTGTGCGGATCTCGATGTTCCTGAAGTTACAACTTTCTCCATAGCTCTTAGCATAAGAATAGATGCCTCGAAAGGTGTGCGCTTATCCATGTCTTTTGGTGCTTTAACCACATTCATTAAGTTAGGTGTATAAGAATAGTACAAATGTCCGTTTTTGTCCTTTACATACTCGACAATTCGAGGTTTTATGACATTTCCGCCTGTGAAAATTGCCGAATATCCTTGTGCAACATCGATAAGAGAGGTTTCAAGAGTTCCAAGAGCAAGTGTCGCGTCATTTGGATAAAATCCAGATATCATGAGTGTATTTTTAAGAAAATTCACAACTTTCCCCTGTCCAAGCTTCATGAAAAGATTAATTGAAGGAATATTCAAAGAATGTGCCAGTGCGTACTCAATAGTCACCTCACCACGAAAGATTTTATCGAAATTCTCAGGGGACCACTTTCCAATTTTGATAGGATTGTCTTCGAGCTTATCATCACTATTGTAACCTGCCATGAATGCTAAGTAGTAATAAAATGGCTTTATTGTAGAACCTATTTGACGCCTTCCGTTTATTATTCCAAGACCATAGGCTGCTCTGATCTTTCCTGTTGTGTATTCAACTATTAATCCAGCCCACGAGTCCTTTGTTATACTTGAAGCAAGAATGGATTGAAGATTCTTATCTATTGTTGTTCTAACTCTAAAACCGTTCCTCAAATCCCCCAATTCGAAACCCATCTCTTTGAGTTCGGTAACAACAATCCAAAATAAATCTTGGTCAAACATATTGACAGCACTTTTATTTGATTGCGTATGTATGGATGGTAAACTTTCAATAGCATGTTTATAGTTGCTTTCTGGAATTATTCCAGCTTCTTTCATTTTTCTTAGAACATTTTTTGTAAAATCCTTGTTCAAATTAGTCAACGGGTTAGCTTTTTCAGGTGAACGCAGAGTTGCTGTTAACATGGCAACTTCGACTTCTGTTAATTGGTCTAATGTTTTATTAAAGTAGTATTTTGATGCAGCTGGAAATCCATAAACCCCATTTCCAAGATAAACCGAGTTTATATACATTTCAAGAATCTCGTTCTTTGAAAAGTTTTGCTCGAGCCATAATGCAATAAACGCTTCTTTGACTTTTCGCTTCCATGTTCTTTCTTGAGTAAGATAAAGTGTTCTTGCAAGTTGTTGAGTTATTGTACTTCCGCCTTGAACTTCGTCTGTAGTAATAATTGTAAACAACGCTCTTGCAATTCCAATAGGATCAACTCCACTGTGTTGGTAGAATCTTCTGTCTTCGGAAGCCACAATACTATCCTTTACAAGTGTGGGAACGTCATCAAAGTCAACCCATGCAGTCTTTGGATTGTAAAGTGGTGTTCCGTCGGCATACTCAACAATTAGACTTGCTGGAATCTTATTTTGCGGTGCCGTTAAGTTTGTCGTGAATTTTTGATAGATTACAAGTGGTGTTGTGAAAGAACACAAAAAAAATATTATCAGAACTAAAATGAATACCTTTTTCAAATGGATCCCTCCAAACCTAAAAGATATTTTTTCCAAATGAGCGATACTCCCCTATCATTACCACCAGCACTGAACCCTCCAAGTGAATTTTTTCCGACAACCCTGTGACACGGAATGTAAAGGGGTAATGGATTTGATGCCATTGCATAACCAACAACTCTTGAGTTGGTGTTACATAACTTGCCAAGTTCTCCATAGGTTATAATTTTACCATACGAAACTTTTTCTTTCAAACATTCCCATATGCGTTCAAACGTTGTTCCAGTCTTATATTTTACTGGAAAATCAAACTCCTGTCTAATTCCATTCAAATACTCTCTAATTTGAATAGTGAAGACATTATCTTCACTTTCCTCATGAAAATGGTTCGTTAAAACGATTCTTTCACAGATATCGTTTCTCGTATATATCAAAATACTACCAATTTCACAATTTACAACTGAAATCTTCCACTTTTCCATTTTTAACACCTCTTTCCTAATTTCTTCGGTGTTGCTTTAATGTAATTTATAGTTTAAAATATTGCTGAAAGGAGTTACTCCTAACAACGGTGAATATGAGAGGTGGAGAGATGGAGCTGGAAAACTACCTAAGAAATATTAACATAAAAGAGTCGAAAAATGAAAGGGAAAGTTGGGATGATTATTTCAAAAGACTTTCGAAAATAATAGCAGAAAGGTCATCTTGTACTCATAGAAAGGTCGGAGCGCTTATTGTTAAAGATAAACGCATTTTGGCAACAGGTTATAACCAACCACCTTCAGGATTCCCACATTGTGATCAAATAGGATGTATAAGAGATGATTTGAATATACCTTCTGGAAAGAACCAAGAAATTTGTTATGGATTGCATGCAGAACAAAATGCTCTTATGCAGGCTGCTAAGTTTGGCATTTCAACAGAAGGTGCTACAATATATGTCACACACAAACCATGTTCGGTATGTGCAAGACTGATAATTAATTCTGGGATAAAGAGGGTAGTTTATATAGAAGGTTATCCTGACGCACTTACAGATTTCTTTTTTAAAACATGTGGAATAGAATTGGTTGGAGGTGAAGCTCGTGAAGAGAGATAAATTAACACAATATTTGAGAGAAGACAGATGGCCAACAGTATGGTGTCCTGGGTGTGGAAACGGTATAATCATGAAAAGTTTTATCGATGCTTACGACCAGTCTGGATTGAATCCTGATCAAACAGCAGTGGTGTCCGGGATTGGTTGTTCTTCAAGGTCTACTGGTTATCTCAATTTCAATACAATGCATACTCTTCATGGTAGAGCAATAGCTTTTGCAACTGGTGTTGCGCTCTCCAAACCTGACTTCAAGGTCATTGTTATGGGTGGCGACGGAGATATGACAGCAATAGGTGGTAATCACTTTATTCATGCTTGTAGAAGAAATGTAAATTTAACAATTATCATATACAATAACATGATATACGGTATGACAGGTGGTCAACATTCTCCAACAACTCCATTTGAAAAAGTTGCAAGTACAATGCCTTATGGTAATGTTGAAAATCAGTTCGATGTTGTCCAATTGGCATTAGCATCAGGTGCAACATACGTTGCAAGGTCGACAGTTTATCACTATGCCTTAAGCGTTAAATACATTAAAGAAGCTCTTCAACACAAGGGGACAGCAGTGGTCGAGATTTTATCTAATTGTCACACTTATTACGGTAGATATAATGGTCTGAGGGAACCGTGGCAGATGTTGGATTTCTTCAAAAATAACTCCATAATGAAAGAAAAAGCAGATAATATGTCAGAAGAACAATTAACGGGAAAGCTGATACTCGGTGTTTTTAGAAAAGATGATACAAAACAGGATTTCTATACTCGCTATCGACTTACTTATGCCAAGGGGGAATGACGTATGAATAGACCATTTTCTGTTAGAATCGCTGGAATTGGTGGGCAAGGGAACCTCTTAGCTGGCTATGTTTTATCAAAAGCATTTGTTCTGGCTGAAAAGTATGTAATCCAAACCCAGAATTATAGCGAACAAGTTCGTGGAGGACCAAGTTATTGTGATGTCTTAGTTTATAATGAACCGATATTGTATCCAAAGGCAGTTGTATTTGATTCTCTCATAATTATGCATCCTTCAATGGTTAGTCAAGGAAAGTTTGTGGGAACTAATGGTATAATTGTCTATGATAGTACCTACATAAAGGATATTCCAAATGAAATTAAGAGGATTACCAAGAGAATAATTGACATACCTGCAAGTAAACTTGCAATTGAAAAGTTTGGAAATGTAATGGTTTCAAACATGATTTTGCTTGGGGCACTTGTGAAAAGTACAGCTCTTTTAGATTTTGACACATTATTTGAAGCGGTAAAAGAAGAAGTTAATCCGAAATACTACTCGCTAAATGTGGAGGCGATAAAATTTGGCGCATCGCTTACGGACAAGGTCTTTAAACCAAGAATTGAGAGGAAACGTAAAAGAACAATTGGGTTCGAATAATCTCAAAGAATCTTTTGATCATGCGATAGAAGGTATCGTTGAGTCTATACTTTCAGAGAGAAATTTGCGTATACACTTTGCTATTGGACTGTTTGTTATCGGAGCTACATTTTTCCTCCCTATCAAAAGGGAGGATTCTTTATGGGTTGTTTTTGCGGTCTTTTTTGTCATATGGTCAGAGCTTATAAACACTATTATTGAGCACCTTATGAACTTATATAGTAGGGAATATCATCCAGTGATAAAGATAATCAAAGACGTCAGTGCCGGTGTTGTACTTTGGGCAACACTCTTCTCCATAACAGTTGGAATAATGGTTTTCGGTGGAATGTTTTTTGATTGGAGTTTGGAAGTTGCGAAAATATTTGCTATAATATCCACAGTAGCATTTCCATTGCTTAGTATCAAGGTGGTGAGAGAATGGAAAAGGAAAAGATAAAAGTAATGATAGTCGATGATTCTCCATTCATGCGCATGATATTGAAGGACATTATTGATAAGGAACCAGATATGGAACTTGTTGCTGCGGCAAAAGATGGTATGGAAGCTCTTGAGCTTGCACTAAAACACAAGCCAGATGTCATTACAATGGATGTCGAAATGCCAAAATTAAACGGCATAGAAGCGTTGAAGGAAATAATGAAACGCTCTCCATCACGTATAATAATGGTCAGTAGCTTGACGGAAGAAGGAGCTGAAATCACCTTACTTGCACTTGAATTGGGAGCTGTGGATTTTGTTACGAAGCCTTCAGGTAGCGTTTCTATGGATTTTAGAAAGATGGGACCTGACTTGGTAGAAAAAATAAGAGATGCTATGAAGATAAATATTAACCAGATAATGCTAAGAAGAAAGCCGCTTGCTAATTTGAAAGTTAAATCTATGGTTTCCGGGAAGATAGTTATTATCGGTTCATCTACTGGTGGTCCCAGGTCGCTTGACTTAGTTATACCTCCTCTTCCAAAAGACTTTCCGGCACCAATATTGTTAGTTCAACACATGCCACCGGGATTTACAAAATCTCTTGCTCAAAGACTGGATAGAATATCTAATCTATCCGTGAAAGAAGCTGAAGATGGAGATATTCTTAAACCGGGATGGGTATATGTTGCTCCGGGTGATACTCACATGGGAATTAAGTATCAAGACCGCAAAGGAATTATATATCTTGATAAAAAAACTGAAAAAATAAACAATGTCCGACCTGCGGTTGATTATACTCTCGACAAGGTTGCAGAAATATACAAAGACAACACAATTGCAGCTATACTAACAGGCATGGGGAAAGATGGCACAAAGGGAGCTTTTAAAGTCAAGTTTTTCAAAGGAGTTGTTATAGCTGAGAGCCAAGAGACCTGTGTTGTCTACGGAATGCCAAAGTCCGTTGTTGAGGAAGGATATGCTGACTATGTGCTCCCTGCTGACAAGATACCAGAAAAACTTGTTGAACTTGTGTGATGTGACGTTATATGTTAAAATAGGGTAGTTAATCAAATCTAGTAAAGGGGGTACCAAAGTATGAAAAGACAGCTCAACATATTTTTCCTTTTTCTATTTGTACTAAGCACAGCTTTTGCTGCTGCATACAAAGATGTACCAGCAAACCATTGGGCATATGATGCAGTTGAACAACTTACAAAGCTTGGAATCATTAGTGGTATGCCAGATGGAACTTTTCAAGGAAACCAAGCATTAACAAGATACCAGTTCGCTGTTGCACTTCAAAGAATGTTGAACATACTTAACGACAAGATTGCAACTGTGGAGAAAAAAATCCCTGCCTCAGGTACTCAAACTGGCACTACAGGAGTTCCAGCAAATATAGATGCTCAACTTAAGAAACTTTCAGATCAAATTACTGAGTTAAGCAATGCAAACAGAAGTTTATCATCAAGAGTTGATTCTTCTTCAGCGAGAGTTGATAGCGTTAGTAGAGACTTAAATACTTTAAGACAAAGCATTAATGATTTAAATGCTGCATATGAAGCACTGCTCCAGAAAGTTACCGACTTACGAAATCTTGTATCTGTAACTCCAACCGGGCAATCATTGAACTCAATATCTGAAGAGGTCAGATTTGTTAAGTCGAGTGTTGATGCACTAAATGCTCAAGTTAGCAGTTTAAACATCAGAGTAAATAACTTAGAAAATATAAGAACAACTGTAGCCGCACTTCAAACAAGGATCTCAAGTTTGGAAGATACAGTTAAAGATTTTCCTACTCTGAGAAGTAATATTGATTCCTTGCAAAGAGCAAACAGCGAGTTGTCAACATTAGTCGGAACTTTGGAAAAAACAGTAATAGCTGTACAGTCTAAGGTAGCAGAAATTGGTAGTGCACAAAATGTGAATGCAGTTCAAGACGAGATAAAACAAATTAAGAATGAAATATCTGAACTTAAGAAAAAAGACACATCGATTCAAGAACAATTAGGAAATCTACAAAGCAAGATAGATAAAGCTTCCGATGACATGTTGTCAATAAACAAGGGGATTGAAAACATAAAGAACATTACAACAAACACTATCATTCAACTTAGCAAAATTGATGGTGATATCAAAGAACTTAGAAAAAATAATGAAAATACGAAATTTGAGTTTGAAGAGCTTAGTAAATCTGTTAAAGATTTCGAAAAGACAGTTCAAGAACTTAAAGGTTCTGTGACTAAAAACGCTTCAGAACTTGCTTTGTTGCGAAATGAGAATACTGCTTTGAATAATCTCGTTACTTCTACAGTATCTAAATTATTAACACTTGAAGAAGAACAGCGGAAAAACCTGAAAGAAGTTGCAGCGAAAATGACTGATCTAGAAAAATTAATAAAACAGAATGAACAAAGTATGAATGATATAAAGCTGAAGGTCTACGCTTTTGAACAAACAACAGACAATATGAAAGCTGAGTTGAAGAAAATTCAAAATACTCTTGAAACAGTTATAAGTAGCAGCGTAGATTCAAAGACCTTCACAGATATAGAGCAAAGAATTTCTCAGCTGGAAGAAACGAGCAAGAGCTTAAAATCAGAAATTCTTCTTATTAAAACGACGATAGGTGTAAACAATTCAGATGTTTTAAATAGACTTTACTCGATCGAACAAGATTTAAAATCACTTAGCAACAACATAAATGGAATAAGGGAAGAGTTAGAACGAAAAATTTCGACAGTAAACAATAACCTCAGTGCAGAAATAGAAAAACTTAAGGGAGCAGACAGCGACTTTGAAAAGAGAATCAGTTCATTGAGTAACCAAACCACGACGCTCATTCAAAGGCTAAACACAGAAGTTTCGGGATTGAAAGAAATGGATAACCAGCTTTCAAGCAAGATAAATGAACTGGATGCAAAAACAACAGAAGAAATATTGAATATGAAAGAGACTCTTGAAAAGCTAAACACAGAAGTTGCGGGATTGAAAGAA
>Ga0197142_1000142_pt1 | contig 63030 bp, 62 predicted proteins | sample GBS60_MetaG_FD_148614 | JGI IMG/M metagenome (GOLD analysis project Ga0197142, IMG submission 148614) | Sediment microbial communities from Great Boiling Springs, Gerlach, Nevada, United States - GBS 60_MetaG | ecosystem: Environmental > Aquatic > Thermal springs > Hot (42-90C) > Sediment... | reverse complement strand
GGTCCTTGGGCTGTCGCTTTTCCTCCTTACGGCGGAAACGGATGGGTAACCTCGCGCGACGCCAATCGTAGCATTGGAGTTACCCACTTCATTGAATACGATGCGGCTAATCCGGGAGGCTACTTGTATGGGTTTGTGCCCAACAGTTTTTTCCTGCTTACCACACCGCCTCAACCACCGATCCGATATGAACTGCTTGACGGTGGTTCGACACTTCGATTCGTAATCGACCTCGGTCAGATCGCCACAGCTTCTATCCCGGCGGATCAAATCAGGGAAATCAACATCAACTTTATCACCACTAATCAGCTTGCCATCAATCCCAACGATCTCTACCCTAATCGCCAATTTGACGGCCTGGGTCCAACTGGACAGGATTATATCACAATAGACACAACCACTGACCGACTATACTCAGGTGACGATACGGATGCATATCCTGTCACCGATCCCGACCTCGACATAATTTATTGGTCCGTTCAAGTGCAGACAACGTCATCGCGCTAAACAAAGCAGCTAATGCTTCAATCGGACCATTTTCGTATTACTTCAAACTGATCCTTTCTGCGATCGTGAAAGTAGCCGAATTCCGTCTCAGAGGTATCAATGTCAGCAAAGATGATCTCTTCGCGATCTTGATTTGCTGAAGCCAAGTCCAGTCCAAGAGGATTGCAGATGCGCGAGGTTGCCATCTGCAGCGGACCGGCAGCGTTGACTGCCACAACGAAGCAAGAGTTTTCAGAAGCGCGAGTTCGATATGTCCCTTCCAACACCGGCAGCTTCCAAGTATCTCCTCCACAAGCGTTTGAAATAATAACAATTAGCTGCGCTCCATGCTCACGCATGTATCTAAAAGCTTCGGGAAATCGGGCATCGTAGCATATCTGGACACCAAACACAACTCCCTCTGTTCGGAAGATCGGCACTCCGTTTCCTGGTATAAAGAACTTCTTATCCTGCGGCATCAAGTGCAACTTGTCGTATCGACCGACCAACTCCCCTTCACTCGATATAACCAAAGCTGAGTTCAGCAGTCCTCCGCGTTCCACGGTAATCGTGCCCAAAACAACCCATATCGATGCGTCTCTGGCCAATCCGCAGATATCTTTGTTGAGCTGATTAATTCGAACTGTCTCGATGGACTTAACGTCCGGATAGTGAAGTGGAGGATAACCAGATAGAGCACACTCCGGGAAAACGACCATATGTGCACCTAATGATGCTGCACTTCGAATTGCTTCCTCGATTTTGACGAAGTTGCACTCGACATCGTTACCAACGTTCATCTGATATGCCGCGATTCTGAACCGAGTCATATAAGTCATACCTGTTGAATTCTTCGACTGTAACTCTACTCGCTTAATTTTTTCTGCAGAACCCGTATAATTACGGGGATTTACCCGTCAAGTTACGTGGAAAGTCTCCTGTAGAGAAAAACACTCGTTTGCCGCTCAACAAAAATATGGAGGACAACCTAATGAGCGTAAAAACTATCTTCGACTACGCACGCGCTGCAGCGCAAGCAGAGCAACAGATCATCGAACTGCTCGACATTGCGCTACAGGATGATATTGAAGTCGAAGAACGCTCGAAAACGGACCTCCGAAATTCTGCCCAACCGCGTCAGGGCCAAGAATCTTCGGGGTAGGTTATCACCCGGCTTGAAGAACAATTTAGACGCGGCAACGATGCCCGGATTGACTCAGTCCGGGCATTGTTGTATGCTAGCTGCGCAATGTCCTTCATTTGGCACCATCTATTTGAAGATTTGGCTCCCACTCCTTAAGCACGGACTTGCACCAGTCTTCCGAAGACTGATGAAGACTTAGCAACTCCTCAAGAAAGTCTCTTGTTACTTCGTCAAGGTCTTCACGCTTTAGCAGCGACTTTATAGCTAGCCTGTCTTGTCTCTGGCACCTACAAATGATCTCAAGCTTACGCTTTGTGTCATCCTCCTCATCCAATCTTTCTGCAAGGTCGGATGAATCGAGCGTTACGACGCCGTCGAGCTGACTAATTCGGTGATACAGACCCGAACACGCCCACCGCGCTGTCTCCAACGCGTCTTCCAAGCCGTCCGCTATGTCTGGATCTGTTTGGCTCAGGTGGTCGACCAACGACTTCAAGGCTTCAACTTCGCCCCGCTCTCTCATAAGGAGATTATTAAGCTCGTCTACCACCTCTGCCATCTCAGCCTCCGTTAGCAAATGAGCAAAGGGGAGAATCTAACAAAGCCAAAATAAATCGACACGAAAACTTCGTTTTTCAGAAGATCCTTTGGCTATCTAAACCCCCTGAGAATTCTACTATTCCTCTGGTACGTTTTCGACAGCCTTTACTTCGGGCACTTCTTTTTTCAGTATTTTCTCTATACCCATTTGGAGAGTCATAGCCGCCATCGGACAGCCACGACAAGCACCCTGTAATCTGACCTTAACTGTTCCGTCTTCTTCAACGCCCAAAAGCTCTACGTCACCACCATCCGCTTGTAGGCTAGGTCTGATTGTATCGAGCGTTGATCTAACCTTTTCGTAGATACTCTCTCTAGTTTGTTCAGTCAATTTTATATGCTCCCTTCATTATTATTCTTCTGCTAACTCGTGCTCATGGAGATCTTCGTCAGACTTCAAATCGAGCCCCTTGCCAGTTGTTTTCCTTAGGTAATCGTCTATGGCGCTTCTTACAGCCTGTTCGGCAAGAACACTGCAGTGCATCTTTACCTTTGGCAAACCGCCCAGGGCTTCGGCTACGGCGGCATTAGTAATCTTGAGTGCCTCCTCTATAGTTTTACCCTTGATTAGCTCAGTCGCCATGCTCGATGTAGCAATTGCCGCTCCGCAACCGAACGTTTTGAACTTAACGTCGGTAATGACATTGTTTTCTACTTTGATATACATATTCATTATGTCTCCGCACACCGGATTACCTACTTTACCGATACCATCAGCATCTGGTATCTCTCCAACGTTGCGCGGATTGGCAAAATGTTCCATTACTTTAGTGCTGTAGCCCTGGCTCATGGTTTATACTCCTCTTCGGACCGCTTACTTTACTGCACCTTCCTCCGCTCTTTCTCTTTTGATCTTGTCGATCACGCAAAATGGCATATGCTGAATGCCACACCTCACGCATGCGCGATCGATGTTCTTCTCCGCGGTCAGCGCAACTTTTAGGAAACCCTCTAATCCATCCAAAAAAGACCGACGCTTCCCCTCAGGCATAGCGTTTATCATAGACTCAAACCATTTGTATCTGCGTTCGCGCATCCGGCTCACCCGATCAGCGCCCGCATCGGATATCTCTACCATAGTTAGGCGCCTATCTTTTTCGTTCTCACGTCTGCTAGCCAACCCTTTCTTGACCAATCTATCCACAAGTTGACTAGCAGCCGAAAGAGTGACTTCCAAACCACTCGCAATATCACGGATTGACGATGGACCGTGCAAGTATAAATATTGTAGGCACTCCATCAGCGCCGGCGTGATATCCTCTTTTCCATACTCAGAGCACATAGCATCAACCGCCGCCTTACGCACGGTCTCTACAAAAACCTCGGCAATGATTTCCACATACTCAGCCGAATCTCTTGATAATTGGCTGCGCTCCACGAGTCGATTAAGCCCCTTAATCAATAAGCTACTTAATTATACCACATCTGCATATCATAAAACCAGCCCTACAATAGGATTTTTCTGATAAAATGTGAAAGTCAATCTATTAGTAGTAATCGCAAGACTAAGCAGAACCGTGAATAACAAACCGACTTAACGCTATGCTGCTCACGCATACGCGACTCCGTAAACTTCGCCCAGAGAACACAGATCAATATTCTCGAACAAGCCTTCAGAGGACCTGTAACGTCAGCCGTCAACAAAGAGCTGAACCGCCTCAGACGTAACGCAGTAGTCGGCGACAACCAGCTGCGCAGTCTCTCAGAACATCTACCACCAACACAATTTGCGGGATTGGGTGGAAAGACGCTCTAGGCTGCTCGTCGAGATACCTGTGATAAAGATCATATGCTCGGAAGGTCTGGTATGAGTGGCTTGTGACTCTTCAATGCACCGTTCCAGTATAAAGGTTTGAGAAAGACGGCGCACGTTTTGGGGATCCGTAGAAGTTTGTGTGCTGTTGGAAATGCGTGCTGGTAGTTACCATAGGCAGATAGCACCCGACTCTGACTCCGCCGAACAACCTACGCAAGGCGTGCCCTCGCAATGACAAGACTTCATCGGACTTGCTAAGCGTACATGCAAGTATGGGGCAGAACCCGCCGCCGCACAGCGCTCGCGTACGCACACACTCAGCTTATATCGCAACAACCTTTAATAGAATTCACAAGACAACATACATAATCGTGGCTTACAGCTGGGATTTTTATCTTTCAAGCGATTGAACTGACACCATCCGAAAGCGCCCTGCTGGCACTGTAAGAGTTACCTCGTCACCTTGCACCCACAATTCTAGCCCACCGATGATCTCGTCACGAGCGCGAAGCTTGCAGGCGGAATCCAACCCTAATCCCGAGCGTTTAATTCTGAGCTTAAATGATTGTGCCGATTTTCCAAGGTTACCAACGACGAAGAGCGCTCCTCGGCCCTTGTCCAAATACGCGCTGACCCTTACATCGCATCTCGCGTTACTGAGGCTAACAAGTTCGCTGATTCTCCAAAACGGCACATACTTCGCGCTTGTCATACCGAAAGAGTCCCACGCTTTCCATATGTCCAACTGATGTTCGGGATGCCAAAACCAGAGCACGTCATACAACAGACAAAACGTTATTGCGCGTTGGCGTTCAGCTTCCATATTCTTTAGCCAAATAGACGGATTGGGCTGGTGCACCGCAGGTATGCCGAAATTGTGACCTGCCATTTGTGCTCGAAATGCCTCTTCTGGAAAATACTTGGAACCGATTCTATAGGCGAGCATATGCTCTCCATCCTGATAAAAATCGACGAATGAAAGCGCGGGGAGTAGAATACTGCCCGACGTATGTGCTACTAGTGGCCCCGGAGAACTCTTGTCCTTAACCATCCTGTAGAGAGTCTTAATTAGTTCCCGCGTTCGCCAGATCGGCATTGTACACTTGATCTCGCCGTTTTTGCCTACATAACCACAGCCGTGTTTCGTGTTATTGCAGGGCACGGGACACGTAAGTCCGTCCAAGTAAAGGCCGTCGAAGCCATATTCTTCGAAAGCCTTTGCATATTCCTTTATCAGCAATTCCGGATATCCGGTGTTGTTGCAGGTAATTCGGCAGATGTCTCCATTGTCCCGCAATGGTCTTTGGTACTGATAGTTGTCTCCGACTGGCTGAGTGTCCCAGTCTCTCGTGTATTCGGGAGATTTCGACCCCATGTAGCAGCCGGTGTAAACTACAAACTGCATTCCCTTGTCATGGCAGGCTTGAATCAGCGACTTGAGCCTTGGCTTGTCGGATTCCTTTGGACGTGGTAAGCTCTGTTCATCTGACCATCGTTCGTGAATGCCAAGGCACTTTACACCCCACTGATGCAGCATATCGAGATATGACGGAGGATTCTCGGCATTGGCGGGCAATTCTACACAATCGCGACTTTCAATGCCGTAACCACCCATGTGCGAGTAGTGCTTAGTGTAAAACTCACTTGGAAAAGGCTTAACCGGCGTAGCTATAAATCCGAATGTCCATTTCCACGGCTGCTTAAGAACATAGTCGTTTAAGAGGTTCATCCTCAAGGTCGTGACGTTGTTGGCAGGAGTAACTGTGACGGCAGAATCTGGATCTGCCGGAGACCACGCTTCATCACTCTCCGAGAACAACTGTATGCCGCGATCATCATTTCCCAGCCAGATATGAAAAACAAACGGCAGCTTCATTCCTTCCGGCTTGACGATGCCGGCGTTCATCCTCTTTTCCATCCATTTCCAGTCGTAAAGGGGATAAATACTAGAGTGATGGAACAGCTTTGCATATTCGGACTTTAACGGCACTATCAAATCGAGCGAATCTACTCGTATGGTCTTCAATGGGGTGATAGTCATATCTACGCGAGTCATACCGTCAAACTCGGTAGTCATTAAACATTCTAACGAGATATTGTTCGCTGTGGCTGTCGTCTTATAGTGGACCGCTTCTTCATCCGCTGTAACTACCGAAAAATGAGGGTTTTCAATCCTTACAGCTTCACCGCCAACGATGATCTGAACACTAAAAGGTGCTGCTAGGATATTCTCCCTCTGGCTCAATACTCTCGACGGAAGGATGCTTCCGGCGAAATCATATGTCCGGCCCCAACAAGAAACACTGGTACCCCTTACCACTGGATTAGTCCAAGGTTTGATATAAGTGCGTGCCATCGCGACTTGAGTTAACTGCCATATCAGAATTAAAACCAGGAAAAGATCTATGCGCTTCACTCTTCAATTTTATATTATTTCCCATTGGTTGTGTTGCGTTTTTGTAAATTTATTCTCTCGCATCGGCAAGTGATTTTCTTCCACCAGCTATGTTTGGAGGCTGTTGCATTGGCCAATTCTGAGCACAGTTGGGTCACAAGGGCATAAGTTAAAGCCCAATGCTTGGACAGAGTATTTGATAGCGGATCGGGTTATCAGATTGCGGTGAATAACTATTTGATACACGAACTGCGTCGCAACGAAAGTTTGATACGTCTGGTTGGAATCGAGAGTATGGACAGAGTTCTAATGCCTACCAAGATAGATGATTTCGTTGACGAAACAGGGTCGGACGTGGTATCATTTTGAGGTTCGTTAGCATACACCGCTTCCGACCATCATGTAGGTGTCCTTTGAAACTGAAGCTGTATAATACCCGCTTCTTGACGAGCTCGGGATAAAAGGCAATTTCAGGATCTCTTATATATCGCCAATGATAGTCAAGCTGCTGATTATTGCAGCTAATGCGCATCTAGCAGAGGCTACTTTGGCGAATAAATGCAAAGGATAGCACGATGGGTTGACGAAGCGGGAAGATTAACCTAAAAAGGGAGGATGTTGACTTGCCGGCAATTACAATGAAAGAACTCTTGGAAGCGGGAGTCCACTTTGGTCACCGGACTCATCGCTGGAACCCCAAGATGAAGAAGTACATCTATGGGGGTCGCAACGGAATCTACATTATTGATCTTCACCAAACCCTCAAACTCTTCGAAGAAGCTCGCAAGTTTATTCAGGATGTAGTCGCAAACGGCGAGGTTGTTCTGTTTGTGGGAACTAAAAAGCAGGCGCAGGAGGCCGTCGAGAGCGCTGCTAAGCAATGCGGAATGTACTATGTTAACCAACGCTGGCTTGGCGGCATGCTTACTAACTGGCGAACTATCCAAACGCGAATAGCCAGACTTAGAGAACTCGAAAAGATGGAGAGCGACGGAACTCTTGATCAGCTTCCTAAAAAAGAAGCCGCAAAGCTGAGGGAGGAACACGAAAAGCTGGAGCGTTTCCTGGGCGGTGTCAAGGACATGCCTAAGTTGCCGGGGGCAGTCTATATTGTAGACTTGAAAAAGGAGCGCATTGCCCTTATGGAAGCTCGAAAGCTCGAAATCCCGGTTGTGGCTATAGTCGATACGAATTGCGATCCGGACGAGGTAGACTATGTAATTCCCGGAAACGACGACGCTATTCGAGCGATAAAGCTAATATCCGGCAAGATCGCCGAAGCAATTGCTGAGGTTAAGCCGGTGACCGAGGGCGAAGAAGCTACAGAAGCGAAAGAGGGCGAGGAAGAGTTCGTAGCCGAAGAAGAAAAGCCCGAGGCGGAAGCCGAGATGGCGGAGGATGAAGAGGACATCTTTATAGACGCTGAAGAGTTTGTGGCTGTCGAATCCGCACCGGTAGAAGAAGAATTCGAAGATACCGCCGAGGATTTTGAAGATTTCGTCGAGGAGGAATAACCGAATGGCAATAACTGCCGAAATGGTTAAAAAACTAAGAGAGCAGACCGGAGCCGGTATGATGGACTGTAAGAAGGCACTACAGGAAACCGGCGGCGACTTCGAAAAGGCCACAAAAATCTTGCGTGAGAAGGGTGTGGCTGTTGCAGCAAAACGCGAGTCTAAGATTGCAACCGAAGGTGTCATCGGCTGCTATGTACATATGGGCAATCAGATAGGCGTGATGGTTGAGCTCAACTGTGAAACGGCTCCTGTGGCTAAGACAGACGAATTCCAGCAGCTCGCTAAAGATATAGCGATGCATATTTCATGGAGCGATCCTCAATATCTGCGACGCGAGGACATACCGGAAGAAGTGCTGGAACAGGAGCGTGAAATACACAGGCAATGGGCAATCAAAGAAGGCAAGCCAGCTCAAGTAATCGACCGAATTGTAGAAGGTCGAATGAAGGAGTTTTATTCGAGAGTTTGCCTACTAGAACAGCCTTTTATCAAGGATGAGGAAATGACCATCCAAGATCTGATTCACAGCGTAATAGGCAAGGTTGGCGAAAAGATTGAAGTCGCCAGGTTTGTGAGATATCGCGTTGGAGAAACGGCGCGTGAATAATACTCAACTTAAACGACCGTATAAGTGGGGAAGAGTTCTTCTTAAGTTGTCGGGGCAGGCGTTTTCAGGGAATGAAAAGTTGGGCATCTGCCCCGAGACAGTACAGTCCTTAGCCGAAGATATCAAAGCGGTGCATGATGCTGGGATAGACATTGCTGTTGTAATTGGCGGAGGGAACATTATCCGCGGTGAAGCTGCTTCAGGCTGCGGGATGGACCGTGCAACAGCAGACTATATGGGCATGCTCGCAACCGTAATCAATGCCCTGGCACTGCAAGATGCCATAGAGAAACTGGGACTTGAGACACGGGTTCAGACAGCTATAGAGATGAGGGCGGTTGCTGAGCCGTTCACACGCAGACGAGCGATCCGCCACTTGGAAAAAGGACGGGTTGTCATACTTGCTGCAGGCACAGGTAACCCATACTTCACTACGGATACAGCTGCTTCACTGCGGGCCTTGGAAATTCATGCTGAAGCGGTCTTGAAAGCAACCAATGTTGACGGGGTTTACACATCTGACCCCAAAAAAGACAAGAATGCGGTGAAGTTAGATGAGGTTACGTATATGGAAGCAATCAGCCGTAATCTGGGAATTATGGATCTGACTGCTTTCACATTGTGTATGGAAAACAACTTGCCGATTGTGGTATTTGACATAACCAAGCGAGGCAACATTACCAAGGCTGCACTTGGCGAAAAGATAGGCACTCTAGTATATTCTGGCACTAACAGGGGGCAAGAAGTATAAGTTCAAAAGCGTTAAGCGTTAATAAGAAGTGGATAGCGTTTTGTGCAAATCGCTTCCACGCTTTTTGACTTTCCTCACTTTTTGACTAAGGAGGACTGCATTGACGGTTGAAGTCATTAAGGACGCTGAGCGACGTATGCAAAAGGCTGTAGAGGTTGCTCAACACGACTATGCAACCATAAGAACTGGAAGAGCGAATCCGATGGTGTTGGAAAACATTAAGGTGGACTACTACGGCACTCAGGTCCCGCTCAACCAGTTGGCGGGTATATCGGTGCCGGAGCCTAGGCAGCTATTGGTTACTCCATGGGATCGCAGCCAGATAAATGCTATTTTAAAAGCGATTCAAGCATCTGATATCGGTATGACCCCGATGAGTGATGGCAATGTTATACGGCTTAACGTGCCCCCACTCACCGAAGAGCGCCGAAAAGAACTCATAAAAATGCTTCACAAAAAGGCTGAAGAGCATAAGGTGGCTATTCGAAACATCCGCCGAGATGCAAACGAAGAGTTGAAGGCCCAGCAGAAAAAAGGTGATATCACGGAGGACGACCTCAGAAGAGAGCAAGAAGAAACACAAAAGCTCACAGATAAATACATCGCCGAGATAGATAAGCTGACAGCAGCAAAAGAAGCAGAGCTTAAAGAAGTATAATAAGGAAAAAGTTTCGCATCAAATACTATGATTATTAGTCGGCCGTCAGCAGTCGATATCTGTCATCCTGATTAGGATTGTATTTATTGTCTTACAATTCTTATGAGTGTTCAGTATGACAGAGTAATGACTAGTGGCGGCTGATTGCATAAAGGGATCAACGCAAATGCCTTCGACGGCAAACATTGAAATTGACCCGACTCGGATTCCACAGCATGTGGCGATCATAATGGACGGCAACGGCCGTTGGGCTCGTGCTAGAGGATTGCCTCGTCTAGAAGGTCATCGCCAAGGTTATAAAACTCTAAAGAATATTGTGATTGCCGCCGCTCAACTCAACGTGAAAGCGCTTACCGCTTACACGTTTTCGTCCGAGAATTGGCGAAGACCCCAAACTGAAGTTAAGGGACTAATGAAGCTTATACGCTTCGCTGCTAAGGCTGAGCTTGAAGAAATGAAAAGAGAAGGCGTGCGAATAGTAGTCAGCGGTCGATTTCACGAGCTACCGAAGCCGGTTCGTGAACAACTCAACCAAGATATCGAGGCCACAAGGCACAATAACCGCATCATCTTAAACATCGCCGTCAACTATGGAGGGCGAAACGAAATAGTCGATGCCGCACGAGCTGCCGCAAAAGAAGTAATGGAAGGCAGAATTACACCTGATGAAATCGATGAGAACTTTCTGTCGAGTCTTATGTATCATCCCGAGTTGCCAGACCCTGATTTGTTGATTCGCACTGCCGGTGAGCTAAGAGTATCGAATTTTCTGCTTTGGGAGATAGCATATACTGAAATCTACGTCACTAACACACTATGGCCTGATTTTACAAAAGAAGATTTGATAAAGGCTATCGCTGACTACCAGCGCCGCATTCGAAAATACGGCAAGATAGTCGAGCAAGTTGAAAGTCGAGGTAGCTAGTCGTCCAAATGCCGCTCAACATTTCTGTTCTCGGCTCTACTGGATCTATTGGCACACAAGTGCTGGACGTTGTAAAGCGGCTCGGACGAGACCGCGTTCGAGTAGTCGGCCTTGCTGCACAATCGAATGCCGATCTGTTGATACGCCAAGCACTCGAATTCGAGCCATTGGCGGTATGTATCGGAGACGAATTGGCTTTTGATCGGGTAAGCGAAGCGCTTGCACCAAGAGGTATAACTGTAACCCTGGGTTCGGTCGGATTTGATCAGCTTGCTGTTCTGCCGGAAGCTGATAGAATAGTAGTATCGGTTGCAGGAACGCCAGGTTTGTCTCCCACACTGTGTGCGATAGAAGCCGGAAAGGATGTGTGCCTGGCTAGCAAAGAAGTCTTGGTTGCTGCAGGACACTTGGTAATTGAAGCAGCACAGCGGAAAGGCGTTGCAATACTTCCTATTGACAGTGAGCATTCGGCCATTTTTCAGTGTGTTCAAGGAGAAAACCCGGCACAAATTGAGCGAATTATTCTGACTGCATCTGGCGGACCTTTCCGCGACAAGTCGAAGAGCGAGCTGGGAAGCGTAACTGCCGAGGAAGCTCTTGCCCATCCGACGTGGAAAATGGGCAGGAAAGTAACCATCGATTCGGCCACTTTGATGAACAAAGGGCTCGAAATAATCGAAGCAAAGTGGCTGTTCGGAGTTGAACCTGACCAAATTGAAGTTGTAATTCACCCACAAAGCATAATTCACTCGTTTGTGCGATATCGCGATGGATCAACCATTGCGCAACTTGGACTACCGGATATGCGATTGCCTATTCAGTATGCGCTACTTTATCCGGAGCGAGTAGACACGGGGCTGCCACGGCTTGATATACTAAAAGTGAAAGCGTTGACATTCGAGCCGGTAGATTTGGAAAAGTTCGAATGTCTGGCGCTTGCAATGGAAGCCGCTAAGGTCGGCGGAACGCTTGCGGTAGTGATGAATGCGGCAGATGAGGTTGCTGTAGAGCTTTTTCTGCGCGGAATGATAGGATTTTTGGACATAGCAAGGGTAGTGCGTGAGACAATGCGATTGCATTCGCCCAAACCATTCCCTTCAATTGAAGAGATAGTCGCAACGGATGCGAGTGCGCGGCAGGCTGCTAGGGAAATTGCAGGGTTCGCATATAAGTAGTTTTTGAAATTTCCGGTCGATAGGAGTCTGCTTTGGTTCTGGAAACGGCTATAGCACTGGTTTTCATATTCGCGGTACTCGTAATGTTTCACGAACTCGGGCATTTTATCGCAGCTCGCGCTGTCGGCATACGAGTAGAGGAATTCGCGCTTGGATTTGGGCCTAAGCTCATTCGTTTGTTCAAGCGCGGCGATACAGAATACACAATTCACCCCGTACCGCTCGGAGGGTTTGTCAAGCTTGCCGGGATGGAACCTGGTGAAGAAGACATACCTGACGGATTTCAGGCGCAGACGCGTTGGAAGCGTGCATTAGTGATATTTGCAGGTCCGTTTGCAAGTTTTGTGCTTGCTGTAGTTGTATTCCTGTTTGTGGGTGTTTACTTTGGCTTTCCTGATCTCACAAAGCCTGCCAACAGAGTAGGAATGGTTAACCCTGAAACGGAAGCAGCTCGCATAGGTCTAAGGGCTGGTGATTGGGTAATCCGAATCGACGGCACCCGTATAACCAACGGTAGGCAAATGACCAACATTATCCACGCAAGTCCTGGCAAGAATATAAGACTTGTAATAAAGCGTGACGATCGAAATATAGTCAAGGTCGGGACAGCACAGTGGATGATCAGCTACCTAGGAGCATCTTGGTCGTTCATGCTGACAAATCACGCGAAGGTTGAGAGTGTCTTTGGCAATTCGCCGGCTAAAAGAGCTGGCATTCAGCCGGAAGACGAGCTCGTCAGCATTAATGGTCGCAGGATAATTGGTGGACGCGAAATGGTCGAAGCGATCGAAGCCGCCCGCGATATGGAAGTAACAATAAAGCTGATGAGAGACGGCAAGCCAGTCATAGTTAAGGCAAAACCGAACATCGAATGGGTTAGATTTGCGGGAGTAAAGTGGGGATTCCCGGGAGCAATAGCGCAGGAAGATGTGAGCAAAATTCGACGAGGCGATAAACTGATAAGCGTCAACGGCAGGATAATAAAGTCGGGGCTAGATCTCGCTTCAATAAGTCAGAGTTTAGGTTATGGCAACGCTGTTAAAAAAACGCCAGACTCGAAATTAAGATACATAGAATTGAAATTGCGGCGGACCGATAAGTTCAAAGCCGCAAAGACCGTAACCGTGCGGGTTAAAGATTCTCATTCTAAGGTAGAGATCGGCTACTACGATGCCATTGGGTTGCTCGGATTCCTTCCGGAACCTACGCTTGTAAGAGCTGGAATCGGCGAGTCTGTTGCACGCGGATTGAGTGACACCGGCCAAAAAGCTCTTCTTCTAATACGAGTACTAACAAGCAAAGAGATAAAAGAAAGCGTTGGCGGTCCTTTGATGATTGCCAGCGTTACGAAATCGGCAGTAGCACTGGGGCCTTATTGGATACTTTCGACTCTTGCAGGCTTGAGCTTGAGCCTCGCTTTTATAAACCTCATTCCAATCCCGATTCTTGACGGCGGCCATCTCATGATAATCGCTGTTGAAGCAGTTCGTAGGAAACGAATTACAAAGGAACAAATGCAAGTTGTACAAGCGATCGGATTGGCAATGATCGCATTATTGTTCGTATTTGTGATGCTCGCAGATATAGCTAAATTTGCAGGAGGCAAGGTGCCGCAGTAATCAGTAATAAAGCGCTCCGCTCTAGCCTGAATAGGTTAGTTAACTTGTCTGTTTTGCATCGGCCTTTTAACGAAATTTGAGACAAGTTATCTTATCCTATCTCTGACTTTTAATATGCTGATGGGGCAGGATTTGGAGATCCTGCCCCATCTATAATTTTAAAGAGCAGCAAAGGCCTTGCCTATTCGTTATCTGATATCAGCTTGCATTCTTATCTTGACCACGCGCTTATTCACATTGCCGATCTTCTCCATCGAGCTTATACCGGTCACCGAGACGTATCCGGAGTTCGGGAACGAAACGCCTGAAGGCACAATGCATTTCGTTGGAACCCCGCTGCCGTCGTCAATAATGAAGTATTTAGATCCGGTCTCCAAGATGTTGCCCGTGGTCGTTACTAACAGACCTAAGTTGTTTAGGCCGCTGGCACCTGTTACGCCCTTCTGTCCCGCACCAGTAGCCGGAACATACAACCAATCACCGCCTCCAAGCGATCTGTTACACATTCCAACTGGCTTCGTGCTTCCGATACCTGTCTGGACCGACACAATTCCGTCGATGTAACGCTCGTCATTTTCGTCGGTCTTCATTTCGCCCGCAATGTCTACCCTTTTGCCGATCGCAATTGTCCCAGGCATTGATTGGGGCTTCACCTTAATGCCCATTCCATTCGTGTCTTGCACATAGAAATGGTCACTAAAGACTGCGGAAACTACCTTGATCACCAATCCGACTGAAGCATTGTCGGGGAGCGCTTTCGCATCTGATATTCTGGTTCCGCCCGCAATCCATGTGACTTTGTTGTCGGTCGACGTAGAAGCCGTATTGCCATTACCCGCTGCGTCTTGAGCTACCCCAGCGGGGATAGTCGCTATAACTGTCCCGGTGTTTGTCATACCGCTAACGGATACTGTATAGGTAGTTCCGGCACCGGACACTACAGCACTTGTAGCCCCTGCCGTACCGCTGATAACAACGTCACCAGTAGTAAATCCGGTTACAGCTTCACTGAATACAACTGTGAAGTTAATAGTAACACCGTGCGTGGGGTCGAGTTGGTTACTAGCTTGATTTATAGTTACACTCGGTGGCACGTTGTCGTAGGTAACCGTGAGCGTGTCAGTGCTTGTGTTACCTACAGCGTCGCGTGCGGTTACCGTTATAACGTTGGTTCCAGGATACAGAGTTATACCACTAGCACTCCAATTTGTTGTGCCAGTACAATTCCCGCTGCCACCACGATCGTTTGTCCAGCTTACCAAGGTTACACCTACGTTATCCGACGCAGTGCCAGCAATATTGATTGTTGGATTGTTAGTGAGATAAGTCGGGTTACTGGTAGGCGAAGTAATGGTCACAGTAGGCGGGATCGAATCTGATGCAGTAGTATATAGTGTATAAACTCCTGTAGTATTGTTGAGTGTTGTCGCGTAGGCAACATCACCGTTAAAAGCGATCGCTACAACGTCGGCACCTGGCTCAGGTGTACCCTCATCATACATATTTAAATATTCGTCATAGCGAACTACCTTTCCGCGATATCCAGCAATGTTGTTTATGGGACTGTTGATGCCGTATGCCATCCAAGCATCACCAGTGACCGGGTTGCATGCAATCGCTGAGACCCACCAGATCGTACCCAAGTCTGCATCAATTGGCGAATGCCACATATCATGACTTTGGAACTGTCCTGATCCGTTGCCGTTCCATCGACTAAGTATTAGCCTGTTGTTAGCCCCACGAGCGCCAATCCATAGCTTGTTCTTCACAGGATCAAAGGCTGTGCCTGTACACCAGTCACGCCCCCAACCAGGATTGCTCTCAACACCAACTACTCGATTCTGCGTCCAGCTTATCGGATCGGCTCTCCAAATATGATTGCCCATTTTTATAACGTGGAACCATCCGTTGCCCGTATACTCGAACGCAAGCAACCTGTTTACCTCGAGCCAGCCATTGTTCGAGACGTTAATCGGCGCTTCCTCTATAGACCCGCTCGCAACGTCGTAGCGCCACAGGAAATGATACTTCCAGTAGTTATCATTGCCGTTCATAATCCAATAGACGTTGCCGTCGCCGCCTACGGTCATGCCTGCGATCTTATTGGTCCAGTTGCCACCACCGTCCGTAGTTACAGGCGAGTACTCTTTGATCACAGTTACTCCGCCGTTTGGATTCAGGCGCAAGATCCGGGATGGAATATATGAACCGCCCGATGAAGGTGGATAATTCCAGTTAATTTCCATCCAGTTTTGAAGGGCATAGATCATGCCGTCTCCGGCCCTGACCATTTTAGTAATTCCGCCAGGATACCCGAGTGCGTTCAGGTTAACGTCGATCTTAGAGCCATCCGTTTTGAAAATCGTGTATCCGCCAGCGTTTGTCCCCTCGTTATTTGCGTTAACTGCGGTGGCGTAGACATTGCCCCAGCCATCAACCGCTATGCAGTTGAGCCTGATGCGTCTGAAGTCTTGGTTCAAGCTGGGTGTAGTTGTGAAGGCACTGCTTCCAACTCGATGCCAAGTGGCTCCAAAGGTCGGCGCAGTTAAAAGAGTTATAATGACAAACGCCAACCCTGCAAATGTTAGTTTTCGCATTTTAATACTCTCCATTCCTCCGACGAAGTTTCGATACTAAAAGGTAGTCGTTATATTGTCCACACTAATCTCGACAACACGCTGATCGAGGCTGTTTAGACATTACTAACACAAATAAGTGAAGCGTACTTACATTTCTATTTTCCACAACTACCATCTACCATGCGCATGGACTAATGTCAATAGGTATTTTTTGCAAACCAATCGATTGATAACAGATCAAAGCGGAGATAACGACGTCAGCTCCTGCGACAACTTCTCATTCGTCGCTATATTAAGACAGGACAAAGGCTCGAACGGTCTGAAAGTAAAATCACTTGGTTTTGGAGTAGATCTCTGATTTTGCAGTCTCTAAAACATCGATGCGGTCCGCTAGCAGAATACGGTCTTGCCACATACCATGGACTCTCACAATCAGACCATTTCTTTTATCCTCTAAGATGCTACGAAGCCTTTTTAGATCCGCCGACCCTGGATTGATGATTACATCTCGCACGCCGTAGTTAGTGATCAACTTAAGTTTGCCGCCGAACGACGATGGAATTGATATGACTTTACCCGTGATTATATCGCGACGATCACTTCTGAGTCGCTTAATTGTCGTCGAGTCAACTGAATCAATAACTGTTATACTCTTGGCTCTGATCGTGTTTCCATCGTCGATTGAACCTACGACCCTGAGCCGATCGGTCGGGAAAATCGAGCAAATACCGGTGCAGTACTTGGGTCCGTTTACTAAGCGTGTATCAGAATCGACGATTAACACATATTCGCGAAAATTCGTGCGTAGTTTAAACTTGTTTTCGAACGCGAATACCCAAATCACATCACCAATCCAAACGTTGTCGTCGATGAAGTAGCTGTTTGGTCGCTGGTCTTGAAAAGCTGCCGTCTCGTCCATTACAATAACAAGACTCGCATATATAGTCTGAGAAGAAAGCTGCTCGCCACATACTCGAACGAAACAACCCTCTTTGACGCTCGAGAGTTTGTCAAATTTGCCTGCGGGAAGCTGTATGGTGGCTTGCTTAGCTAAAACAATATAAAGGCGACCGCGATCTTTGAGAATAAAGTCACCTACGGTATAATCGATATCAAGCGCATTTCCGGAAATCCAAACGCTTTGTCCTGCGGAAGAAAATGGACTAATATAGACCGTGTCGCTAAAAGCGGGCAAAGCCAAGCACACAATGATTATAATAAACGCATTAATAACAAAACTTGGTCGATTTAACGTCATGTGCGCATCCTCACAAGTTCTATCTTCGAGCAACAGTCTATTAAGATATGACGATACAATAAGTTAACCCTTGCCAAGTTTTGATGCGTATCAATAATTACCCAAAAGCTGGGAGGGATTGCAGCGTACATAAATCAAATATTATATTTACAGCATCAAGGCCACAGGAGGTTTTGCATGTACGCTGCCATAATAGCTGGAGGATCCGGAACGAGACTTTGGCCGCGGTCGCGGCAGGATAAGCCTAAGCAGTTTCAAAGTCTTTACAGCGATAACACACTTCTTCAGGAAACGGTTCGGAGACTTGAACCGTTGATTCCACGACAGAATATGTATGTAATAGCGAACCGTTCGCATGAACCGATAGTAAGAGAGCAAATACCATGGCTTCCACCTGAAAACTACGTAGGCGAACCGGTGGGCAAGGATACAGCCCCCGCAGTAGGAGTAATAGCTACTGTAATACACCGACGAGATCCCGAAGCGGTGATCCTTGTGACTCCCGCCGATCACGTAATTACACGGGAAAAACAGTTCCGCAGGATCCTGGAGGTTGCGGAGAAGATAGCATCTGAGGGGTCTAATGTGGTAACCATCGGTATCAAACCGACTTCTCCCGAAACTGGCTATGGCTATATTCAGATGGCCGAATCACATCGGTCTTTCGAAGATATAGAGGTCCACAAGGTAGCCAGTTTCAAGGAAAAGCCTGACCTCAAGACTGCTGAGCAATATGTGTCGTCTTGGCAGTACGTGTGGAATAGCGGGATGTTTATATGGAGCACGAAGACAATTCTCCAGCTCTATAAAGAACATGCACCAGATATTTATCAACACTTGGTGCGTTACGAATCTGTGATCGGAACATCTGAAGAAGCTGAAGTTTTCGAAGAGATCTATGAAGCTTTCCCGCGAATCTCAGTAGATTATGCAATACTCGAACACGCGAAGAATATATACGTAATTCCTGCCTCTATAGGCTGGAACGATCTGGGAAGTTGGGCCGCACTTCACGATATAATGGAAAGCGATGAAGATGGCAACACGGTGGTCGGCAACCACGTTGGAATAGATACACATAACTGTCTAATTCACTGCAGAAAACGCCTGATCGCGACGGTGGGATTGGATAACATGATTATAGTTGATGGTGACGACGTGGTACTTGTGATGCCAAAAGGGCGATCTCAAGACGTCAAGGCGTTGCTTGAGGAGCTAAAAAAAGCGGGAAAGACACAATATTTATAAGATTTATAAATTAAAACTTGACGGTCGAAGCAATGATAACTGGGGCAGTGTTTATTAAACCTGCCCTCAATAACTGACAAATAAACAGGTTTGATCAAACAATTGACGGCAGGCAACAGCGCGTGTTATAATGAGACCGTCCTGGGATAGGCCCGATTAGCTCACCGGATAGAGCGCCTCCGTCCTAAGGAGGGCGTAGGGGGTTCGATTCCCTCATCGGGCACCACGTTGATAGATCGGAAGTCAGGTTGTAGACTAATTCCTGACTTCCGATTTTAAGCTTCAGACGGCGCGTTAGATAATTCAGCAGAACTACCTAATCTAACGACCTCGTTAAGTGCGGAGAGATGCGGGAGTGGTTTATCCGGGCGGTCTCGAAAACCGTTGTGCCTTCGGGCACCGTGGGTTCGAATCCCACTCTCTCCGCCATTTAAGTCATTGCTGATTACCTCGCTCAGTTTCTTCCTACTTATCGAACTTATACGTAATCGGAATGTTTGTTGAAGAAACAGCAAACCTGATAGTCCGGCTCGACTAAGAACTTTTTACGATGAGAGACCCTTGTTGACTTCGCAGCCATTCTCGTGGTAGAGTTTGACTAACTGAACGTTAGGCGATGACCATGAGAAAGAAGCGACTGACAAGAAGATTAGTGAGTGCAATTTTGGCAGCTTCAATGATGATGCCGGCTTTTGCAGGTATTGCTGAGGCTGCAATAGCCACTTGGCTTTCTCCGTTACCCGGGCAGAAAATCACAGCTCGCTACGTAGAAGTTTCTGTCGGTTACAACACCGAGTCCCAACTAAAAGTTACCCGTTTGGAGCTTTGGGTTGATGGTAAACTCTACGAAAATAAAGCTCTTGTTCAACCACAAAGCAGGGGTGTGTGCTCGTTCTGGTGGGACACGGCGAAATCCGGGCGAGGTTCTCACGATCTGGTTGTTCGCATATATGCCGGAAATGAACAGATTGCGGTCGTTTCCGGGACAGGAACCGTAGGAGAAGGAGGCTACGATCTACGCCCTCCCACGGTAAGATTTTCGAACATTAAGTCTGGTGATGTGCTTACAGGCACGGCTCGCATCGAAATGATCGCCTCGGACGACAGCGGTAGACCACCGATCGTAAGCATGCATGTAGACAACGCACTGAAAATGCTTAGCAACAGGCCGCCGTACGTTTGCGAGCTTAATACCGCAGAGTATCCAGACGGCAGCCACGAGCTGCGCAGCGTTGCTTACGATAACGCTGGAAATAAGAGCGATCCCGCAGTTGCAAAAGTCGATTTCCGAAACAATCAAAAGCGACCTGTTGTAGTGGAAATGAATGTTGGTCGGAAATCGAACACGATTCCGCCGTCGGAAGACGATGGAGTCGGACAAATGCTGCCGCCGATTGAGATTAGTAACAACGAAGTAGGCGCCGCAAGGATTTCCGAATCTGCTGCAAAGATTCTCGAAGCTGGGCCTAAAGCAAGACCTGTAGCACCAGTAACTGAGTCGAAAGTGAACATTCTATCGCCTAAAACAGATGTAGTTCGTTCTTCGACTACAAGCACAGGAACTATTAAGCGAATTTTAAGTACACGCACCAGTGACAAGCGATCTAATGACCAAGCCGGTGTTTCCGAGCGTGAATCAGTCAATTCAGCACCTACCGCAAGTTCAACGGCATCAGTTATAGTACCGGATCTTAGAATAGCTAGTGAGGTTCCTCAACAATCCGGCAGTATCGCAGAGCCGACTAATTCCAATGCCCCTAATACAGAGAATACAAAGAATTTATCTCAACCTAAGGACCTACCGATTTCATCAAGCATTCAGACTCGCAGCCAATTGGTTGCGATCACTCCAAGAGTGCCTAGCGGTCCAGTGCAGCCATCCGCGCAGGATGTCCCGGTTTTATCGTCTCCGGACAGTGTGATGCCCCGCGTTACAACATCGCTGCGGAGTATTTGCCAAGCTCCTATAATACTCGATAAAGCGGCAGAGCCGGTGCGATCGACAATAAATGTCGCCACAGCTAACCCTAGACCAGTTCGAGCTGCAATGCTGCCGAGCATTCGCGGCGGAATGCCAAACGCAAAGGATTACGAGTCCATATCGCTCCCACCACCTGCCAAAAAAGACATGAGAGCCAGAATTGAAGAGCAGACTATACCCGCTTCTGGCTGCGTTAAATTGAGAGACATTTTCGACCGACTCGGCGGCGTCTTGTTCTGGGATCCGAACACTCACACGGTAACAGGATATCTCAAAAACATAGTGCTCGAGATGCAAATCGGCAGCTCTGTGATTAGGATAAACGGTCGCAAGATCAAGATAAGCACATCGCCCGTTGTGGTTAACGGACGCACAATTATTGATGTCGGCATCATACATCATGCGTGCGAACTCGCCGGTTTGATGATAACAAATCGGGGTTAACTAATATCCGCCGGTTGAGCTGGTGCGCTTTAAACGAAAATAACCTGTAGCATTGGGATTATTGAAAAAGAGAAGTGCAACACTGAAATCGCGTGTTGCACTTCCAGTTTGTTTCCAATTTTGCTATTTTTGCAGGGTTGTATTTTGTGAGAACTAACGCCCTAAATCGGAACGCGGAAAACGGTTCATTAATCCTTGGAAGCAGATATTGTCTCTTTGGATTCCGACTTGCTACCCTGAGACTTCTCGTCTGTCTTTCTGCCGTTTCCGCCATTTGATCGCGAACTGGGGTAGTCGTTTACGTGAAATCCGGATCCTTTGAATACTATGCCAACCGGAAAGAGCAGCCTACCAACTGTGCCCCCGCATTCGGGGCAGTCGCGCAGCGGATCGTCAGACATACGCTGAACGACCTCGAACTGATGCTCGCAGTTCTTGCACCGATAGACATATGTAGGCATACATCACCTCAATATTTCCAGGGAATGAATCGTGCTGCCTAAATTATACACAAACTGTGCATTTGATGCAACGCTCACCATTGCCGGGATTATGTCAGGCACATCGATGGACGGAATTGATGTTGCCTTGGTCGAGATCGCAGGCAGCGGCCTCAGGTCCAAGATACGATTACTGGCGTTCGCGTGCTATCCGTATCCTGCCGACATTCGGAATCGACTGCTATATATTGCCAGCGGTAAAGCGATTACAGCAGGCGAGATCAGTAATTTGGATTTCGTATTGGGTCGACTTTACGCAGAAGCTGTAACCAAGTGTGCTGGAGATTTTGGCATAGCTCTGGACTCTTTAGACTTGATTTGCTCGCATGGACAGACTGTGTATCACAACGGAACTTCGTCCGAATCAGCAACGGCCTCTACACTACAAATAGGCCAAGCCGCAGTAATAGCCGAGCTGACTGGACTTACCGTGGTAAGCGACTTTCGAACAGCAGATATGGCTGCAGGAGGGCAAGGCGCTCCGCTCGTTCCGTATTTTGATTTTGCGTTTCTACGAGACAGCCGCGTTACACGTGCAGCACAAAACATAGGCGGAATTGCCAACGTGACTTTCATTCCTGCCGATTGTGACATTGATGACATAATCGCCTTCGATACAGGTCCGGGCAATATGTTGATCGATGCTGCCGTGCGGTGCTTCAGCAACGGCAAGCGCATTCATGACACTAATGGCGAGATGGCAAAAAGCGGGCGTGTAATTCCAGCCTTGCTTCGCCGGCTTCTCAGCCATTCCTTCTATGCGCAAAAACCGCCGAAATCCGCAGGCCGGGAACAATTCGGAGAACACTATTTTGCCGAGATAATCTCATGGCCCGAGGCAGCCGGGCTCGCACCCGAGGACATTGTTGCTACTCTCACAGCGCTCACATCAGAAACAATTGCGGCAGCCTATCGAGATTACTTGCCGAGAGCAGCAGACGAGATCGTTTTATCTGGTGGGGGCGCCAACAATCCTGTATTGGTCAACATGATTGAGCGAGCCGTGGGAAGAAAAGTAACTAAGTTCAACGACTTCGGTATACCCAACGATGCTAAAGAAGCAGTGGCATTTGCACTTTTGGGATCGGAGACGATTAGAGGCGTAGCAAACAACGTGCCCTCTGCAACAGGAGCAACCCATCCGGCTGTGCTTGGCAAGATAACGCCCGGACGACGCAACCCATTCGCAAGATGTTGATTGTCGTCTTGAGTAAGTGTCTAATGCTGCCCGAATACTTCCGCCACCTCCACGACAGCTTCTTCATCTATCTCCAAAACAAGCTGTTCAATAGCTTCTTGGAGGTCTCCTTCTGTGAGTCGCCCTTCGGCTTCCGGCGACCAATTTATTTTGACTGTAAACACCTGCGTTGTTCCCGCCTCTGCGTTCATCTTCATCGTGCCTTCTTGGGTTTTCGATGTGCCAGTACTGTTGCTAGTCTATTAAACGGATCGCTTCCAGATCCCTGCAGCTTTTCTTAGCTTGATATGGAGAAATCGTCATTGCACCTTGCGCTCAGATTCTATCTGCAGAACCTTGTAAAAGAGCTTTTGGTCCTCAGGGGTAAGAGAGCGCACTCTCGCGCTATTTATAACATCGTTCTGAACAATCCTCGTTACAACATCCATCCCTCTGATCAAACGCCCAAATACACAATACTCGTAATCCAAATCACGCCGCGGTTCTATGAGAATGTAGAACGAACCAACCGCACTGTTCGGATCTTGCGAACGTGCCATACCAACAGCACCTTTAGTATTAGTTAAACCATTAAGTACTTCGAGAGGAATTGTTGATGTGTAGCCTTCGCGTTCCTCGATCTGTATCAGATTATTCTTTTCCACGCGTGTGAACCTCAGGCCGTTATAGTAACCTCCCTTTACAAGAGATACCACTCGGGCACACGTCTTTGGACAGTCTTTTTCAAACAGCACAAAGTCAATCCGGCCCTTATTGGTATGAAGCTCAACGACTCGACCAGGAGTCATTGTTGCCGTTTTCAAATTTTGCTTAGACTCTGAAGAAATCGGAGGGTCCAGGGGAATACGTTGGCGCTCCGTAGGCGTTGCGGATAGCCAATTATAGCTGAAGTGTACAAGTATTGCTAGGCAAACAAGCAAGAACCACTTGGCATTTACAGCCACGAATGACTTTAGCTTGTAAAAATCAAAAATTCTCATAGAGAACCAATTCTCCAATTAGCGACTGAAATTTTTATGCGGCTGCCTCGCATTAAACTACGCTTGCAGACCTAATCGACGTTCCAGCTTTTCGAAGCCAACACCAAGAATATCAGACAACATCCGCTTGTTTCAACTTCATCTCCTTCGATTTAAAATCTTAATTCTACGATTTGCATATGATTGGAGGTATTTAGCATAGTTGTCTGTAAGCATTAAACCTGAGAATCCATCAAATAAAATATAGGAGGCTATTCGTATAATGGGCTTCTTTGAAACGGGATTTTTGTCTAATGTAGCCAAACTTACGGATGCAAAGACGCGGAGCATATCTGCGGAGAATCCAAGGGGCGAAAAGGGCGCAGGAGCTCAAGAAGTCCCGGACGAAAGCAATGCTGCGTCGATGTTGGGCAAAGGTTGGAAAGTTAGACCATGCATAACCCTGCCTGCAAATTCAAAGACCAATATAGCAGAAATCGAGGGACCAGGAACAATAAGGCATATATGGATTACTGTATCGGAGGTAGCTTACCGAAACTGTATACTGAGAATGTTTTGGAATGATGAGGAGACGCCATCGGTAGAAGTGCCATTGGGCGACTTTTTCTGTTGCGGGCATTCGCTTCGAGTTAAGGTGAACTCCATACCGATCGCAGTAAATCCGAGCGGAGGATTCAACTCTTATTGGCCAATGCCATTTAAAAAGAGCGCTCGCATTGAAATTGAAAACCAGTGGCACGAAAGCATCGGCGGCTTCTTTTACCAGATAGACTACGAACTGGAGCCAGTGCCTGACGATATTGCCTACTTCCACGCTCAGTGGAGACGAGCAGTGACCAAGATCGAGAATCCTGACTATGTGATCTTAGATGGCGTCAAAGGCAAGGGGCATTATGTAGGAACGTATCTTGCTTGGACTCAGCTCTCAAATGGTTGGTGGGGCGAGGGCGAGATCAAATTCTATATGGATGGCGACAAGGAATATCCGACAATCTGCGGTACTGGAACCGAGGATTACTTCTGCGGTGCCTGGGGGTTTGGAGATACATATTCAACTGCATTCCTTGGCTATCCACTTTGGGTACGAAACGAAGGCGAGGTGCCGAAGCATGGTCTCTATCGCTGGCACATTCTTGATCCCATCAGGTTCGAAAGCGATCTGAAAGTAACCATTCAAGCGCTAGGTTGGTGGCCGAACGGCAAGTTCCAGCCTCTGCAAGATGATATAGCGTCAGTTGCCTATTGGTATCAGCGTGAGCCTCACGCAAGCTTCCCTGAGATGTTGCCAGTGCATCTTAGGTGGGCGCGTTAAGACTTACACCGTAAGCAGGAAAACAGTCGGGAGGGATCGACTATGTATTGTGCCGACCCCTCTCTTTTTCTCGCCAGACATACGTGCATTAGCTACGCCTTGCGGTCCTTTCAGCTGCACGCTCCTCAATGACGACGAGTTTAAAATAATAACTATATTAAACTAAAGTTTAAAGGAACCGACAAATCTTGCAATTCACGTGTTAAAGGAGGGCAAATGACCCGACCAGCGTGCCAACTAGATTTCTTGAGCTATCAATTGTGCCAAGAAATGTAATGCAGTGATTGAGACATGTACCGATGCGGTACATTCTTAATAAACAATAACTGTAACTTGGTTCCAACTCGAACGGATTTAGGAGGAGCTGCAAAATGAGACCTCTAACATACACTCTATTAACTTTGGGATTGCTTGCTGCAGCCTTAGCATTGCTGCCGCAAGCTGTATACGCTCAAGAAAAACCAAAGAATCTTGTGATTACGATCACAGATCGAGGCATAACGAGCAACGTCAGCGGTCCACTAGGCGGATTGTATATAGTGACGGTACACAATAAGTCCTCGCGTGACCGAGGTATCGTAATGAGAGGCATAGATCGGGGTGTGTCGCCGTATATTAGGTTCACAAAGGTTTTGAATACCGGTCAACAAACGTCTTTCAGATGGTATTTCCCTTCTGACAGGATAGTCACGATGAAGGATTTGTTGTACTGTCATCATGCCCAGCGGACATGTGCGGTAGCATCTGTGGGACGCTTCATGGAGACGCTCACGTTTGGCTAAGCTGACACGTGTATTTAATCTGCGAATAAACCCAATCATCACGGGGCGCTTGAAGAGGCGTCCCGTGATTGCGTATGGGCAAGACTGGAGAGTCCGCGAAGTAATTCTAACTCACCGCTAGGGATACGTTGATCTTCACTGTTTGCGAAATGTGTCGACTTCTCTATAGGTGCCGGAATATTAGCAAATTCGATATTTCTCAGAAGGTGTTCCGCTTTCTTGCAAGCTTGTTCTACTCTGGCCACGCATTCATCTGCAGTTGCACGAATATCGGCTGTGAGCCTCGCAGCGGTTTCTTCAAGAAGTTTGAGATCTGCAGGCGTGAGCGGATTCTTGTTTTGAGCCTTTCCTGATCGAACCATCCACTTTAGAAACGAGAACAAGACAAAACCCATCCCAAACAAAGTTAAGAGAGAAAACAATTGTTCCATATCGTCAAACCATCACATCTAGTATCGAACTGTCCCCGTTGTCGGTTTCATCTGCATCTGCAGGATTCAAAGATCGACGCTCCATCTCACGTCGTTTGCGCTCGCGCTCCTGCCTGATCTTTTCGCGCTGAAGTTGATCGGCCGCACTTGGCTTCTTGCGTAAGAGCGCAGCCACAGATTCGCCTGCCAATCGATCTTGAGCAATTTCGCTTGCTCTCTGAGTGGCGCTAGGCAACCTGTCGACTTCCATCGATTTTGCAACAGAGGCCGCAATGTTTGCCGAATCAGGTCCCATCGCCCTCACCTCCTAAGGTCGCGTCAAGGATGAAGTGAAACGCGACTTCTGGTTTTATTCTTATGTCAACTTATAGTTAATTATCGGCAAAAGTCTTCCCGCACATCAGTAAGCCTGCGATTATGCAACAGATGCATAACAGGCAGCAGTGCGCGAAAGCTTACCGGCAAGACGCAGGACTGCCTTCGTGTGAATTTGGCAGACTCTTGACTCCGTAACCCCTAGTACTGCTGCGATCTCCTTTTGAGTGAGATTTTCATAGTAGTATAAGGCAAGCACTGTGCGCTCCCGTTCCGGCAGTTCATCGATTGCTTTAGCCAAAACCCTTTTTTGGTCAGCACGTTCGGCCCTAGTAGCAGGATCCTCAGCGTCATTACTTTCCGATGAAGCCAACACGTCTCCTCCGCAGGCAATTATTTCATCAAGAGAAAGCACTGCGGACTGTCCAACGTCCATCAACATTTGCTCAAGTTCTTCTACACTAATACCCAAGAAATCGGCAACTTCTTGATCCGAAGGAGGCCTCTCCAACTCGACTTCGAGCCGAGCGTAAGCGCGCCGAAGGTCGCTCTCTTGTTTTCTCACGGATCGAGGCACCCAATCCAAAGCTCGAATAACGTCAATTACCTCGCCCTTGATTCTGGCTAACGCATAAGTTTCGAATTTAACGTTTCTGTCCGGATCGAACTTATCAACTGCGTCAATCAATCCAACTATGGCATGGCCGATCAAGTCTTCATAACTCAAAGCACCTGCCGGACAAAGATTTAGCCTGTCCACAGCGTACTTCGCGAGGTAAGCGTATTCACTTATTAGCTGCTCCCTGGCTTGTTCACTGCCTTTCCGCTTGTAGTCGTACCATAATCTTTGGCGGATGTCCATGGCATGCTATCCTCTCGCTACATCTTTGTCGTCTTATCGGCAACGTCGTGCCGATCCATAACTGCCCGGAGTATATTGCCCAAGAATCCAATCACAACCCAACACGCAACGAACGAACCAATAGCCTTTCCAGTAGCCCAAAGCAAGTCTTCGTCTGAAAGCACCGACATAACTCCAACTATGATAAATGCAGATAGAGCCAGCAAAAGGCTGATAGTTTTCCACACCGCAAGCACCATCTATACCTCTCCCACGCGGTAACGCGATTCGGCGCAACGAATTCTTTCCTCCAACCTAATCGCAATCTTTCGCAGCCACGATATCGCCGGGCTATGTGGTTGCGACAACACAAGCGGCTTTCTGATCCTGATTGCCCAGCCAACCGCCGCATCGGAAGGTAGATATTCATGCCGTTTGAGACCTCTGTCAAGAAATCTCCTGCAGACTGCATCTATTCCCCCGGCAAGCGCAGATGCTTGTGCTGGAGAAGTGCAACAGTTTGCAACCAGAGTGATGTTCGCATCAGCCGATCGTGATAGTAAAATCTTAATTGCTGCGTAAGTATCCGATAAAGACGTAGGCTCTGGAGTAGTTACCATCATCACCTCGTCCGCAAGCCCAAGAACTGAGACTACCGTGTCGTCAATACCTGGACCGGTATCAATCACGATCACATCACCGTCCGATGCCGAAGCCATCACTTGGTCGAGCAATGCTGCTCCAGCAGTACTGTCGATATTGGCCATTTCTTCCAAACCTGAGCCGCATGAAATAAGCTTCACCCCACCCGGCGCCTCAGTCCACGCCATGGAAGCATCGACACGTTTTTGCATCACGTCATTCAGCGTGAACGCTGGAGTAACTCCCATAAGCACTTCAGCATTAGCAAGGCCAAAATCGGCATCTACAAGCCGCACGTTTCTCCCCGATCTTGCCAGAAGCAATGCCAGATTAACTGCAAGACTCGTCTTACCAACCCCACCCTTTCCACTAGTTACAGCAAGAGTATATGTTCCTATAGGACGCTGGATCTCTCTTCCACTCGTCAGTCTATCTCGAACAAGCGTCCGTAGTGCTTGCGCTTGGTCGAGCATCAGGCAGCCTCCGTTACACGCCGTGCAATTGCGCTAGCATCGGCGAATTCGATATCCTGCGGAACATTTTGTCCCGCCGTTATGCAAGCTATCCCCAGCCCCGAAACAAACGGCAGATTTACCAAGCAGCCGCTGTTTGGAGCCTCGTCCAATTTTGTCACAACTAGGCGACAAGGCGAGAAAACAGAAAAAGTTTCGACAACCTCGCGCTGGACATCTGCTGCCAGCGACGCTGCAATTACAAGGTAAGTCTCAGCACTTCCGATCGGATCCAGGAACGTTTTCAGTTCCCTAAGATGTTCACTGTGGCGCGGGCTACGTCCAACCGTATCGATGAGAATCACGTCACAATCAGAGTGTTTTTCGACCCCTATTTTGACCTCATCTGGCGAAAGAGCGATTTCAAGAGGCACACTCATTATGCGCGCGTAAGTTCTAAGCTGCTCCACCGCGCCGATTCTAAACGTATCGGCAGTTACTAGTGCAACGCGCTTGTTCTGTTCAATGGAAAATCTTGCGGCAAGTTTCGCCAGTGTGGTCGTTTTCCCCACCCCAGTCGGCCCAACAAGAACTATTACTTTGGGAGTGTTCAGAATCGGAGGTAGTGCTAAAGGTCTCAACACTTTGGCTAACTCCGAAGAGAGTTTGTTCCTATCCTCTATGTGGACAAATTCTGGCAAGTGCTCTCGCACGACAGCTTCATCAACACCTAATCTCATGATTAGAGGCTTATCCGGCTGTATGCTTGGCATCTCTGATTTGGAATTGAGCAAGCCATATACCACCGAAGTAAGATGCTTCAATTCCAAACGCAATTGAGCAATTTCGTCGGATTGCCTGGAATCAAGCTGGTCTGCCTTGATCTCCTCAACGGCACCTAGCATATTGTAGGTTGTCGCAGAAACATTTCGTGTGTGCGGCTGACTTGGGGTGCATTCATCTGTTGACGCGACAGGAGATCTAGATATAGTCTGAGTAGCACGGGAATCGGACGGTTCGTCGTCCACTGCTACCATCAACTCCACTTTGTTTGAGCCTCCCAATCCTAACAACCCACCAGACTTCACTTGTCTGGTGTTAAGCACCACAGCGTCATCACCTAAATCCCTTCTTGCAAGCGATAGCGCTTCTTGCACACTCGAAGCCTGAAAGGTTTTAATCCGCATTCTTTAGTGTCACCATCCCTATAGAATCGACCGTCACATCAGGCGCAATCTCGGCATACGAGAGCACTGCAAGCATTGGGAAATTTTGCTCCACTAACCTGCGAACGTGCAACCTGATCCTCGGGGAAACCAGCGCAACGGGAATATGTCCTCGCTGCGAAATATCCTCGATTCGGTCTCTAATAGCTCTCAGCAATTCCTGTACCAGGTTTGGTTCCAGAATTAGCCTAGCACCCATTTCCGTTTGTCGAATGTTATCGACGATAACCTGTTCGACGCTCGGATGAAGCGTAAACGCAACGATTTTTCCGTCTGGTCCTTGATACTGTCTGCTAATAGCAAGCGAAAGCCGTTGACGGACATATTCGGTCAATATATCCGTATCCTTGGTAACGTGTGCGTAATCGGCCAGAGCCTCCAAGATGGCCACTATGTCTTTGATAGCGACGCGTTCGGAGAGAAGATTTTGTAAAACCTTTTGCACGTCGCCAATACCCATTACTTCGGGTATTAACTCTCCCACGACAGTAGGAGCCGATTCCTTTGCCGCGTTAATAAGCTCTTGAGTTTCTTCGCGTGTAAGAAGATCGGCAGCATGCCTACGAACCAACTCCGTCAGATGCGTTATTATGACTGTAGTCGCATCTACCACAGTGTAACCTGCAACTTCAGCAAACATTTTCTGAGTTTCAGGTATCCAAACCGCAGGCAGGCCAAATGCCGGTTCGGTCGTTTGAATGCCGTTGAGTTTCTCAGTCGCCCCACCTGGATTCATGGCCAGATATTGGCCGACAAAGGCCTCCGCCCGAGCTATCTCAACACCGCGCAGCTTCACGACATATTCGTTAGCTCCAAGCTGCACATTATCGCGCACTCTAATTGCCGGCACCAATATGCCCATCTCAATTGCAGCTTGTTTGCGGAGCAAGGTAATGCGTTCCAGAAGCTCCCCACCCTGTTTGGGATCAGCGATAGGAATGAGCCCGTAGCCTATCTCGATAGAGAGCGGGTCTACACCGATTAGCGCAGCCATTGATTCGGGCACTGGAGGCGGCTGTGCTTCCTGCTGTGCTTTGACTCTAGCCGCAACCACAGCCGCTTGCTTCTCGCTCTGAGCCAAGAAATAAGCGATAAAACCAGCTGCGCTAGCGGCAATAAGAAGCGGAATTCGTGGCATACCGGGTACTATAAGCAGTATCGCAAAGATCGCCGCGGTAATGCCGATCGCTTTAGGTTTGGAGAAAACCTGAGTCATAAGCTCCCAACCCAGGTTTTTCTCGGAACCGTTTTTAGTTACCATCAATCCGGTAGCTGTTGAAACCAGCAGGGCCGGTATCTGTGTTACAAGACCTTCACCAACCGTAAGCAAAGTATATGTTTGTGCTGCCTGCTGAAGACTCATATGCTTCGAGCCGGTCATACCTATGATGAACCCACCAATGATGTTCACAATTATCATAATTATGGCAGCAATCGCATCTCCCCGGACGAACTTGGTAGCACCGTCCATTGCTCCATAGAAATCGGCTTCCCTCGCGATTTCCTGTCTTCGACGCTGAGCTTCGGCCTCGTCAATTATACCGGCATTGAGATCTGCATCTATCGCCATTTGCTTGCCAGGCATAGCATCGAGAGTAAACCTGGCAGCGACTTCGGCTACTCGACCTGCACCATTGGTAATGACCACAAACTGGATGACGATAAGGATTATGAATACTACTACGCCTACGACATAGTTCCCGCCAACAACAACGCCCCCAAATGCACTGATGACGGCGCCTGCGTCCGCGTGCAATAATATAAGCCTGGTCGCAGATATGTTTAGCGCAAGCCTAAATAAAGTGGTCATTAATAGAAGCGATGGGAACGAGCTAAACTCAAGTGGTTGTGATGTATACATTGTCACCAAGAGTATCGCAAGTGCGAGTGCTATATTTGCGCACAGCGCAAGGTCCAATAGCCAATGAGGCATCGGAAGTATCATCATTCCGATGATAGCAACCACGGCTCCAGCAATTGTCACGTCGCTGTAGCGCGAGAATATTCCTATAGGTGAAGCTGATTTATCTTGTTTGGATAGGACTACCGACATATTGCTCTACTTTAGAATCTCCCAATCTTTCGACTCAGTTTATAAACATAAGCCAATATCTCAGCCACAGCCTGATAGAGCTCGGCGGGAATTTCGTCTCCGATTTCGACGGAAGCGTATAGCGTTCTGGCTAGTTGAACATTTTCAACTATCGGCACGTTGTTTGCTTCGGCGATCTCCCTTATTCGCTGCGCAATAAGTCTTTGGCCTTTGGCAACAACGATAGGCGCGTTGTGTTTCTCAGCTTCGTATTTAAGTGCAACGGCGTAGTGGGTAGGGTTAGTGATAACCACATCGGCCTTGGGCACTTCCTGCATCATTCGGCGCTGAGCGATAGAGCGTTGTTTCTGCCGAATGCGCGATTTAACCAATGGATCACCTTCTGTACGCTTCAGATCTTCCTTTACTTCCTGTTTGGTCATTCTAAGCAGTTTCTCGTGCTGACTTCGCTGGAACATATAGTCCAATACAGCAATTACTAGAAGCGCAATCCCTGCTCTGAATAACAGATCCCAAGTCAGAAGCCCAATCTCCGAACAAGCCGCTAGATAGCTGCCTCTTGCCAATCCTGCGATCTCTGTGTAGCGATCTCGAAGAAACGAGTAGACTATATAACCTACAATCGCAACCTTGGCTATCGACTTTGCACACTCAACCCATGCTCTAACGGAAAACATTCTCGCAATGCCGGGTATAGGATTGAGCCTCTCACCTTTGAGCTGAAGAGCTTTCCCCGACATTACCAATCCCACCTGCAAGGCGCTACTCACAAACCCAACTACCGCAACACCCAATACAATAGGCAGGAACACTACGCCAACTTCCAGCAATATGCGTACCAGGCCATTGGTGATATCGCCAATAGTAATATCACCCTTAGGAAAATTGGTAAAAGATTCGATTGCCAGCGATCTCAAGCGATCAAGCATCGACGGGCCCCAAAATTTTACGATAAGCAACGCCGAAAGAAGGACCAACGCAGAACAAAGCTCCACGCTTCGCGCAACTTGTCCTTCTTGTCGCGCTTCCTGTCGACGCCGCGGAGTTGCCGGTTCAGTTCGATCTTCAAGGGCCATCTCTACTGGAGCAATCTTAGCAGCGCAAAAATATCATGATGCAAACCTGTAAACAGACCAGTCATCACCCCAAGCGCTGCCGGCATTACTATGATTAAAGTAAACAACGCAACGGCAAGCTTTGCCGGAAATCCAACAACAAACACGTTAAGCTGCGGAACCGTTCGGGCAAGAATACCCAACCCAACATCCGTGAGGAATATTGCACCAACCATAGGTGCGGCAATTTTCAACGCTGCCACAAATATCACCGCAAAAACATTTGCGATGCTGCTAGCTGACTCCGGAGTGAGTACCATCTCGCCCAGTGGAAGTACCCTGAAACTGTCGGCGAGGCCACGGATCATCATGTGATGCCCGTTGATCGCTAAGAATAATAGAGTAGCAACGAGGTTGTGAAATTGTCCTATAACCGCGTTGTGCTCACGTATCATAGGGTCTACTATATTAGCGAATCCGAATCCAACCACAAGGTCCACATAGGCTCCAGCCATCTGGATTGCCGCAAACATCATAGCCACCAGAAATCCCATCACAAGCCCCACAAGCGCTTCCCTAAAAACTGCAAAGACAAATGGAAACAAGTCGGAGTAAGGCGCATGAGGCTGTACTATCGGGAAGAATACAAATGCCAGGCTGAGAGCAACAGCTACCCGAACCATAGGAGCAACGTGAATGTTTCCAAAAACGGGAGCGGAGGTAAAAATTCCCCCCACCCTAGCCAGGACCAATAAAAATGTGGTTATTTGAGTTATACTGAAGCCTAAAATGTCCATCAGCGCTTGAGCCAGCAATCTGCGTGCCAGATGTGAGCCTCAAAGCCGATGGAGGGGGTATTTGAAAGCCGAAACACTAAACTCGCTTAGGACATTATGCTAAAGTTACGTATTTTATGCTACCTTGCCAAATATGGAAGACTGATAAAGAGCTTTTGAGTGAAGACTACCATGCTCTTCATCATCCATGGACCGAAGATCACAATTGCCGCGCAAACAGCAATAATCTTAGGAACAAACGTTAGAGTCATTTCCTGAATTTGCGTTGCGGCTTGGAATATACTTACTATCAATCCTACGACTAGACCAAAGGTCAACACCGGTGCGCATATCATCATCGCCACAACCACCGAACGTTGGGCTAATTCGAGAACACCTGCATCTGTCACGATTTCCCTCCGCTAATGAAAACTCAACGCCAGCGATCTGACTATAAGATGCCAACCGTCCACAAGCACAAATAGCAGTATTTTGAACGGCAAGGATATCATAACCGGCGGAAGCATCATCATTCCCATTGACATGAGAATTACCGATACTACCATGTCGATTACCAGGAACGGAACGAATATTACAAATCCAATAGTGAATGCCGTCTTGAGCTCACTTATCAAGAATGCTGGTATCAATACATGCATTCCAAGCTCTTCTTTCGATTTCGGCCTAGGTCCTTTGGAAAGCGATATGAACAGTGCCACATCCTTAGGACGAGCTTGTCTGAGCATAAAGTCCCTCAGAGGTCCAACTGCAATTTCTGTTGCTTGCTGGAAAGAAATCCGACGCGTCATGTAAGGCTGTAAGGCATTTTGGTTAATCTGATTCCAAATTGGCGCCATAGTGAAAAAAGTTAGGAATAGTGCCAACCCAATCAAGACTGAGTTGGGCGGCACTTGCGGAGATCCCAGTGCACTGCGCGTAAAAGATAGCACTATTACTATCCTGGTAAACGAGGTTACCATAATCAAAAGCGCAGGCGCCAGAGACAAAACAGTAAGTATGAGCAGTATCTGAAGGCTAGATGATACTTCCTCCGGACTATCCGCTTTCCCCACACCTATGTCTATTTTCGGAACCACAACGCCAGACTGAGCAGCACAATTTTGGCTGAGGATCGGTATACAAACGATAATCAACAGCAAGACAGCAGCGATCGCAGGCCGTAACCTCAGCCCACGAAGGCGTCTTCTCAAATGCCAAGCATTACGCGCGGATTTTCGGGATAGCGCGAATAGGTGCAATGCTTTGAGAACCGCTGAGTTACTCATCCTTATCGCTCCTCAGCTTCCTTCTGAGTTTGCCAACATCTTTGATCTTATCCTGAAGACAAGCAGCCGATTGCTTGAGCATTTGAGCAATATTAGACTCCGTTGTATCAATTCCGGGAGTCACCCCCAAGAACATTGCCAGTTGTTCCTTGAAACCACAGGTTTCCACAGGACTACTGATTTCAGGTAGATCCTCCGGCTGCAATTCTGTCAATAGATTCACTTGGTTTTGAGTGGATGCCAACAGCAACCGCTTAGGTCCGATCTCCACAAGATGTAACATCTTGCTTGCACCAAGCGACGAGTTTTCGATCACTTTTATACGCTGACTACCGCATAACGAAGAGCCCCTTAATATACTGAATCGCTTTAATCCAAGTATTGTGAGGTAAGCCAAAATAAGAACAAGCCCAAGCTTCAAGACAAAACTCGCCGCGACAACATAAACAGATGGCTCATCTGTTTTCTCGAACCGATCAGATGTCTTTCCTGACTCCCACTGCTGGGACGAGCTCAGCGCGGCAAAAAAGTTCTGCTCGGTCGAGTTTGCCTGCGGCGCGACTTTGTTACTAGAAGATGACACGGCGTAACAAGCCACGCACGCTAAGCTTAACATTAAAGTCAGCGTAGTTCTAAGCAGCCTTGGCACAAGCACGCCTTTCGCCTCCGTCAACGATTTCGGTTATCCTGACCCCGAAGTTCTCGTCTATGACCACTATTTCTCCCCGTGCAATAGTTTTGTTATTGACTACAACCGACACTGGTTCGCCTGCGAGAGTATCGAGTTCAACTACCGAACCCGGTCCCAATGCGAGAACATCTCTAACCTGCATTGTTGCACGCCCGAGTTCTACGGTGACGTTTAATTCAACGTCCAGGATCAGATCAACGCCGCTCCGTGTTGTGCCAATCAATCCTGCGCCAACCGGAGCAAATTCCATTGGCTTCACCGATGCTTCAGACGGAGCTTCCTTGGAATTCTCCTTAACTCCCGTCTGCCCCGCTGCAGCGTTCTCCATAGCGCCGGGCGCGGGCTCTGTTGATGTATCTTCGCCCGTCTGAGCAATCAAGGCTTCAATATCTTCCTTTGAAAGTATCTCGTCAGTCATTTATGCCTCCATAACCAATGCATAGGCCGCAACCTACTGCATAGCAAACTCGTTGAAGTAAACAGCCACTACTTTGGCTTCGTCCATCCGTCTGTTAACCGCTTTGATAATGTCCTTTTTAAGCAGTTCCTTGCTTCCAGGCTTAACAAGATCGACGAAGCGCTTGCTGCTTAGCACTCCTATAACCGCATCGCGCAATTCCGCGTTAGAGCTTCCGCCTTCGCTATGGCCACCACCAGCATCTGGCAGCCGGCCAGTTACCTCGAGAACCAAATTCGTCTTGAGATAACGCACTTGCCCTATATCAGCCAGGTTCACCACGAATTCTCCAAGCTCTATGGTGGAAGTAGGCTCCTCTTTGTGTTTATCTTTCTTATCTTTCGTGCCAGACGGTCTTAGCACAAAAACGCCTATACCCGCAAGCAAAGCAATCACCAGCACGCCGATTATAATCACGATTAGAATTTTGCCGCTGTTATCGCATTTCACTTAGTCTAACCTCCTTTGTATTGTTGACTTGTCTGGATCAGATATCCGTCTCCGATCGGATGACGACATCATCTCCGCGCCCACCTCTGGCCTAAGTATCACTATCTCGACGCGCCTGTTTCTGCTCCTGTTCAGATTGTTCGTATTCGGCACAACCGGCCTGACGCTTCCATAACCTGCAACAGAGAACCGTTTTTCGTCCAAGCCCTTGACCTCGACAAGATACCTTAGCACAGCCGTAGCCCGCGCTGTCGAGAGTTCCCAGTTTGTTTTATACTTGGGGCTTCGTGGCAGTAGATCGCACGTGTGACCTTCGATTTGTACCAGATTATCTATTTGCTTGAGCACATCCGCTATTTTGTCTACAACAGCACGCGCACTTGGCGTCAAGACAGCGCTACCTGGGTTGAAAAGCAACTTTTCGCTCGCCAACGTTATAACGATTCCTCGCTTTTCCTCGGATACTTCGGCTAAACCCTGTGCGCCAACACTGCTCTCGATGTACTCCACCAAAGGTCTGAGTATTCGCCACGACACCCCCGCCGTATCACCCTCTATGGGCGAAGGTTTTGAACTGAAGATGCCGCTCGAACCGAGAACCGACTTCCCTTGTCCTCTTACGATGCCTCCAAAGCCGCTCCTGATCGAGAAGGCAACCTGCCTAAACTTAGCAAGGTTCAGGACCGACATTGAATACATCATTATGAAGAACGCCATTAGCAGCGTAATCATATCAGCATAAGTCAGGAGCCACCGCTCCAAACCGCCGTGGCTTGGCTCTTCTCGCCGTCTTCTCATGCCGCCCGAGCTTCCCTATCATCCAAGGCATGCCGTACCTCGCTACTTCGTCTCCTTAAAGAAGGGGGCAAGTAGGCCATCATACGCATCTCGACAGTCCTTGGATTATCGCCTGCTTGAACTGAAAGTACTCCTTCAATTATCATTTCGCAGATCACAACCTCCTCAGCTGTCTTCGCGCGGAGCTTGGCCGCAATGGGCAGATAGACCAGATTGGCAAGCGCAACGCCGTAAAGAGTAGCCGTAAACGCCGCTGCGATAGCGTGTCCCATTTTTCCCGGTTCGTTAAGCTTAGCCAACATGCCGATAAGACCCATTACGGTCCCAATGATACCGAGCGTGGGCGAGAATCCTCCAGCAGTGGTGAACACATTCTCTCCTACTTTATGTCTTTCTTGCATCGCTACAATTTCGGTCTCAAGTATCTCTCGAACCATAACGCTCGGCGTACCATCGACTATCAGCTCAATACCCTTGCGAAGGAACCTATTTTTGATATTTTTAGAAGCCTCCTCAAGCGAGAGAATACCTTCAGTTCGCGCCTTCCTCGCAAATCCGACCATCAGATCTATTACTGCCAACGGATCGAGATTGTTAGATACGAGAGCACTCTTGAAAACTGCCGGAATCGACATCAAGACCTTCACATTAGTCCCCACCATAGTCGCGCCGGCCGTCCCAAACACCACCAGTATGAAAGCTGGCAAGTTGAGCATATCCCTCGGACTCCCGCCCTCAAGCATCAGGCTAATTGCTACAGCCCCCCACGCCACTAAGAGTCCAATGACTGTTGCTAGGTCCATTTTTCGAAGCTCCTTATCAACATCTTAGAACAGTTATTGCCTCTAGGACCAAACAGACGATGGTTCTTTGCAATCAGCCTGCGGTAGGATATCACTTTATTGATCACATCCTCTACCGATTCCTTAACCATCACCTTCTTACCCGTGGTCAATGAGACCAGCGTATCGGGCGTGCGCTCTACGAACTCGATCAGATCAGCGTTTACTATTACGTCAGCATCATTAAAAAGGGTGAGTTTTATCATGCTCTATCCCCTCAAGGTCAAGAGGCTATATCGACACGGGTATATCCGAAGTCGAGCCTCTTGACTTATAAGATTTACTTATCTTATCAGCGTTACCAGCTCTTGAATTATCTCGTTGGATGTCGAGATAATTCTGGAACTAGCCTGGAACCCTCGCTGAGCTACAATCATGTTCGCAAACTCGGCTGCCAAATCTACATTAGATCCCTCAAGGAAACCAGATGTCACCAGGCCAAGTTCACCTGATCCCGGTATGCCAAGTTTTGCATTTCCAGAGTTTGGGCTCTCGGCAAACAAGTTATTGCCCACCTTCAAGAGACCCGATGGGTTTGTGAAATTTGCAAGCACGATTTGACCAAGCGCTCGCTTTGCTCCGTTTGTAAAAGCCCCAGATATAAGACCATTGCGACTGATTGAGAAAGACTCCAACGTTCCCAAAGGCAGGCCATCTTGGTAATTCATATCCACCGTATTGCCTCCGCCTGCCAATTGGCTGATCTGCCGCGTGTCAATGGTAGCAATAAGAGGCTGAATAGATCCATTCGGCCTAGCAAAGGTTAGCGATATGGGAATGCTTGATAATGTGTTGAAGCCATCCGAATTGAAAGTCAGTTCACCTGAGGCTACTGCTGCAGAGCCTACATCAGGACAGTAGACTTCGTAATCCCACTTCGCAGGCGCCGCAGACTTTGTGAATCGCACTCTTACCTCGTGCGTAATACCTAGCGAATCGTAAATGTGAAAAGTAACTGTGTGTTGACTACCCGTCGCGCTTGACGCTTCAAGGTTGCCTGAAATATTGATCACAGAAGTCTGACGAGCGACCGACATTGCACCGATCGGGATTTCAATGCGTGAGTCTGCGCCTATGGGCCGAGTGGTATCGATCTGTCCAGTAAGAGGATCTGCGGTCCAACCCAAGACCTTCATACCCGTGCCGCTTGTAACGAGTGTATTGTTCGCGTCCAAAGTAAAGCTTCCGTCGCGCGTGTAGAATGTACGCTTACCATCACCAACAGCAAAGAAACCGTTGCCTTCGATTGCAAGATCGGTAGTGCGCCCAGTAGAAAGCAAGGAACCTTGAGTTTGGTCCACATCGATTGAGCCAACTACTACGCCAAGTCCAACTTGCATCGGGTTTATACCACCTCTGCCACCTGAAGGCCCAGACGCACTTTTCAATGTCTGACTCAGCATTTCCTTAAAGGTGCTTCGTGCCGCCTTGTAGGCCGTGGTGTTTATATTCGCGATATTGTTTCCAATAACATCCAGGCTGCTCTTGAACGCTTTCATACCTGCGATGCCGCTATACATTGCTTGTATCATTTATTTTGACCTCCGGTATTAATCCGCATACGGCGCCAACTTCCTGCCGGCGACGGATCACCGTTAGTCAAGCAGACTTCATGCCTGCTCTTGCTGGCACGCTTGCTTACAGCAATTCTCGTGCCCGGAAACGATCAGGAGCGTACTTTTATAGATAAGTCGATTAGAACCGACTACGCCTTATTTTTGGAAGGGCAATAATCCCCAATGCTGAGGACTAACGGTACACTCTAACCACCTTTTCCATACCCACACGAGCCGAGCCAATCTCAAGAACCGGCAAACCAGCATCAAACACAATCCCATCGACATAACCTGTTGCAGGTTCATAGCCTTCAGAGCTAACATAGTCTACCTTTTTGCCGATCATCGCAAATGCACGGGTTGCCGCTTCGTTCTTACCAACCTCCTCAAAAGCCTTATTGAGCTGCTGCATCTGTTCGAGAGATGAGAACTGGGCCAGTTGAGCAATGAAGTCCTTATCTTCCATAGGCTTCAGCGGGTCTTGGTTTCGCAGTTCCGTTATCAAAAGCTTGAGAAATGCATCGCGACCAAGTTTCTTGGTCATAGCCGCATTAATTAAGCCCTGACCAGATTTTGCGCTCGATACCCCGTTCGTTTCCATTTATTGTTAGTCACCTCCTCGTAAGATGCCTTATTAAACCAGCCAATCATACACGGATAAATCCGCTGGAGCAATCGACGACGAGAAATCTCCTGCCGCCTGGAATCCGGCCGCGCCTTGATAAGCGGAACGATTCCTTTGTCCTTGCCATTCTTGCTGTCCGTTTTCGTGAGCCGGACTTTGTAAGAACGTGCTGAATGCGGCGTCCGATGTCACAGAGACCGAATCCATGCGAAGACCTACATCAGCCAACGCGTTAGTAAGCATCGGCAAGTGCGCCTGCAACAAGTTTTTCACCTGTTCGTTGCTTGCCTGGATCTGCGAGTATATGCCGTTGGCGTCTTGTGTTATGTGAACTCGCAGAGTGCCTAATTCCGGTGGGTTAAGCTTTACCACAAGATCACTTCTCTCCGGCAGGCGATGTAGTCTGATTTCTTTCACCACTTGATCGATGACTTGTCGATGCAAATGCATATCAGGCATCTGTTTTCTCTCGATCTGTAATCCATCTGGATATTCGGCTTTTAGCGATTGTCCATGATGCTGCGCTACAATTTGCACCGAAGTGTCGATTACATCGACAGACCCTGACGAAGAATCTGCAATTGCAGACGACTTGGACCGCTCGGTGTGTTCAACTAGAAACGCGACTTCTTTGACAAAGCTGGGCAAAGATTTAACATTATCCTTAGCATCATTCCCGCTTATAAGCTGGGCTTCAAGACCACTATCGACAGTCTCAAAACGAAGTCCCAAATCGTTAGTTAGCTCGGAATATCGGACAGGCTCACGATTACTTGTCGCAGCTAGCGCTTGTGTACTTGTTACAGTCGACACATGTGGCCTAGCCTTTGAAATAGCAGGAACGAATAGCTCTAATTTTGTCTGATCCTCCATAGAACTAACGGAACGAGATGATAGCGGGGCTTTTGCCTCTGTTGCAAAAAGCTTACCGCCATCCAATGCCCATGGTCCTGGAATAGGATCAAGCAATAGCTCGTCTTCTGTTCCGGCCACATCAACCAAAGAGCCAAATCCGCTTATTTGCTGAACTACCCGCGGAATTGATTTGTCGGAGGATCGAATCTCAGGGTTTGCAACAACAGATTCTAGCTCGCGAACTGTCATCTCAAACTTCTCTGAAGCTTCCAATTCGGTCTTGGTTATGAGCATTGGTTGTAGGAATATTGCTCCATCCAAAGGCGTTGCTGCCAAGTTCTCGGTAGAATCCGCGTTTGGACCTTCTTGTGAATTTTTCCCCAAAATCTCTTTAGGAGCTTCAACCTGCAACGCTGCTAAGCTGCCCATTGCCAAACTCAACGCCGACATGAAACCAGAAGCCTCAGCCGCTCGAGTTGCATCCCCAGATGAATCACCCAATGCCACAGATGATCCAAAAGTGGTCTGAATCGGGATCGGATCGATCATGCTCCACCTCCTTTCTATGTCTATATTGCTTAAAAATAGCAGATCGTTAGATTTAGACCTGTTACCTATAGCAACGACTTACAACGCATTAAAGTACTAACGTGATAAATAAGAATTCATATAGGAAAGGACTTTTTTAACATAATCCTGAGTCTGACGATAAGGTGGTATACCGTTATACTTGATAACACTAGCCGGTCCGGCGTTGTATGCTGCAAGCGCCAACGCTGTATCACCGAATCTTTCAAGTTGCTGCTTCAGATAGCGAGCCCCTCCATCTATGTTCTGAGCAGGATCGAACGGATTTGAGACACCCAACGCAGCTGCGGTTGACGGCATCAACTGCATCAGACCTTGGGCTCCAACTGCGGAAACGGCATTTGGGTCAAAACCGCTTTCCGCTTGAATGACCGCTTTCAACAGTGCCGGCTCAATATCGTATTTTTTGGCGGCAGCATCAATGAGATTGTCATAAGCAGACGCATTCTCAGCCATACCCATTGTCTTTTCCCGGACCGGCCTTATGATATAATTGGGAAAGAATGGTCGTATGTCGGATCCGGCAGAAGCGTGCGTCGCAACGTTTACAGCGCCTCCCACCCTACCCAACTGGAAATGCGACTTAATCTCCTCAATCCTAGACAAGACAGCAGTCAGACTTTCCAGCATTTAGGCTGCCCTCGCGTGTCTTACCGAAGCTGTATCGTCGAGTTCCTTTTGCTCAGCTCGCGCGACTGTCTGAAGGTATTCTTGCTCTTGCTTGTCGCGAAGTGTTTCTAACACTTTTCGTTCTTTCATAGCGGCAACCACCTCTCGCCGCTTCGCCTCGACTTTGGCCTGAACTGCCTCGAGCGTTAACTCTTGAAGCCTAACCTCATCTCTTTTTGCCTTCAGATATTCGTCACGACGGGCCAAATCATCAACGGCAGCATTAGCCGCCTGAGCTGACAATAGACCTTTTCGAGCTGCTTCAAGCTCATCCTTGAGCCTGATAAGTTTGGCAAGCTCGCGGGCTTCTTCACGTTTTATTTCACCCAATTCGGCCTGTAGGCGATCTTCAATGGCCTTGCGATGATCCAACACTGCTTGCAGTTTGAACCTGAATCGTTTCATCTTCCCCAAAAATTCTCCTAAGTGCATCTATAGTGGCATCAAACTCGCCATGCTCCTCGACGGATTGCTTAAGAAACGCATTAACAGCATCAATTCGATCTAGGGCAAAGTCGACTTTAGGGTTACTACCGCGAGCATATGCTCCGATATTGATAAGATCTTCGCTAGAGCGGTAAGTCGCAAGGATGTCACGCAGTCTGCCAGCAAAGTCGCGATGCTCAGGAGTAGCAATATCAGACATTAACCTACTAACACTTGAAAGCACATCTATTGCTGGATAATGGTTGCGCGATGCAAGCTCGCGACTTAATACTATGTGTCCGTCGAGTATGCCACGAACCGTATCGGCAACTGGTTCGTTCATATCGTCTCCCTCGACAAGCACCGTATACAGCGCCGTAATCGACCCATGCTCCGATGTGCCCGATCTTTCCAACAATCGCGGAAGCAAAGCAAAAACCGACGGCGTATAGCCCCGTGTAGTAGGTGGCTCTCCCGAGGCCAAGCCTATCTCTCTCTGCGCCCAAGCGACTCTGGTAACTGAATCCATCATCAGTAGCACGTCTTTGCCCATGTCACGAAAGTACTCGGCAATAGCGGTGGCAACCTGCGCTCCCCTTAACCTTACTACCGGCACTTGATCGGACGTCGCAACAACCACTACCGAACGAGCCAGCCCCTCGTCGCCCAGGTCCTTCTCGATAAAATCGCGCACTTCACGACCGCGTTCTCCAATCAGACCTATGACGTTGACATCAGCCGAGGTATTTCGAGCTATCATACCGAGGAGCGTGCTTTTGCCTACTCCGCTACCTGCAAAGATGCCAAGCCTTTGGCCTTTGCCAACCGTCATTAGGCCGTCAATGGCCCTGACTCCGAGAGCAAGCGGTTCTCGTATGCGTCTGCGGGCCAGCGGATGCGGCGGCGAAGCAGAAGCACTAACACTCACTTTTGTCATTTTTGATTGTTCTTGATCGCCTTCAATGGGCCCCTTACCATCCATTGGCCTGCCCAACCCATCTAATACGCGTCCGAGCAGGTTTGGGCCAACAGAAATCTGCAGCGGTGCGCCAGTCGAAACTACTTCGCTGCCCGGCGGAATGTTATGCACTTCTCCAAATGGCATAAGCAACGTGCGAGATTCCCTGAAGCCTACAACTTCTGCAAGGATAGGCGAACCGACGCGACTGCAACGGATCTCGCAGATTTCACCAACTCCACAAATTGGACCTTGCGATTCTACCAGCACTCCAATTACCTGCGCTACGCGACCGTTGATGCTTACGGTATCAGCCTTGCTGATCGCTTGTCTGTATTTCGTCAGGTCTATGTTTGTTTTGTTGGCGATCATTGTTATAAGTCTCCTGAAGCTTATTAGCTAAGCGATCTATCTGCGTCTTTATCCTTGCATCTAGTCTCCCAGACGAGCATTCTAATATGCAGCCCCCCGGATCCACGCGGCGATCATCAAGAATTCGAATCGGTTGAACACTGTCCGTAACGCTCAGTATCTCATCACGATGAGCGCGAACAAACTCAATCTCCTCAGGGCTCACCCATATACTCAAATCGCTTCTGTCCTTCACCCGTCTTAGAAGTGATTTGATGGTCCGCAAAACTACCCTAGGGTCAGTTCGTATTTCGTGTCTGATTATCTTTTCGACAGCCTCGATGCACAGCTTTAGCAATTCAGACTCAACTTCGTCTATCAGTCTTGCACGTTCAGCTGCCAATGCTTCCAGATCTGTGTTTAGCCTTTCGATGAGTTGATCGGAAACGCGCCGAAAGTCTTCCGCCCCCGCAGCAAAACCTTCGGCATACGCTTGTTCGCGAATCGCTTCGGCATCTGCTTTTGCATTGTTGATAATAAACTCAGCTTGCTGGCGAGCATCTGCAAGCGGATCATTAGAAGCGAACTCTTCTCCGATGTTAGCGGACCGGTCGATTAATTCGAGGTCCAATGGCCTTATGCCTTTATATGATTGGCCTGCGTGAGATATTCTCGACTTTATGACGTTGCCCAATTAGACCTCCAATCGCGCGGGTCAATAATCTTAAAGCCACTCTTAACATTAAGACTAGGATTTGCATGAGTTTAAATACATGCCGACCCAATGAGCACTTAAGAACGCGGAGCGTTTTGTTGAATAGTGTCACGATCGACCGAAACTCTAGTCTTCGTTTCGACGTACATTCCGGCTGGCAACTTATTGCAGCTAAAACAGCCTTATCTAGGGCGTTCAAAATAAGCTCGTCATACGGTGGGGATAAATCAGCCAAAATCTGCGTAATGCGATCTTGTGATCTCGAGTTCATGCACGAAAGAATAGCTAGGGCGTGTCTGGTAGAAAGATGAAAAATTACCATTGCGGCGTCTTGGGGGTTCATCGCAGTTAACACGGTTGCGACCTGTTTTGGATCTACACTTTCAATCCATTCGAAGTATCGTCTGCTTTTCACTCCGGCTTCTGATGCGCTTTTTCGAGCAGCAAGCGCCCCACTCACTTCAGAAAGCACAGCCTGACGAGTAAGCGCATCCACATTTTGAAGGCTAAGTATCCGTGCACTTAATATTCTGCGCTCCTCAGGTGTCAGGTACTCGACTACTTTTGCAGACGACTCCGGATCCAGCGATGTAATAAGCACCGACGCCTTCTCGAGTCCGCTTAGCCGACGTCCGCTCCAAGCGTTCTGTTTTTCCTGTTTTTGTCGCTCTGTGTTCATTTCGCTACTCCGACATCCAGCTCCTCACCAAGCGGGCCAAATCCTCCGGATTAGACTGCAGTATCTCCGGCGGAATGTTATTTTCTTCATAGCCAGCCTGCGTGCTGAATTTTTCCGAAACAACAGACTCTTGACTGCTGGTAGCAGGAACATTTTGGGGCTGATCCGTAGCTGATACCGCCACATCAACAAGATCCTGTGCAGGCACAGATACAGTGCTAGCTTGGATTACTGGAGCCGAAAGCTCCGCCGGAACTTCTACTTTGATCTGTTTGATTATTGCACGGAGGAACATAAAGAATCCGATTAACAAAAGAATCGCTACAGCGTTTTTTGCAATGCTTGCGATCATTTCTTTCCTAGATGCTGCAGCCATCTCTGCCGCTTGTCTCTTTTTAGACACCGTATCGAACGCCATTCGCTGAACGGTAATCTGATCCCCACGCGCTGGGTCTAATCCAGCTGCTGCGGATACTGCATCCCTAATTGCCGTGTCAGAAGGCTGCACCTTGTCATCAACCAAAACGGCAACTGAAAGCCTTCTAATCTGGCCAGGAGCGCTTACGACTTCCTCGATCTTCTTGGTTACTTGGTACTCGGAAGTAGTTTCGGTTCGCGTATAGTTGTCTCCAACGGTTACACCGCGACCACGTGTGCTGGTAGGCACTCCACCTGGCGGAATAACCGAGCCAGAATACGTCTCGCTTCGCGTCTCCTGAGATACCAGTACACCGTGAGGACTGCTAGTCGACCCAGGCTGTGCTGTGGATTCGGATACCGGGGCAGGCTCATAGCTTTCCGACTTTGTTTGTCTCTGATCGAAGCTCATATCTGCACTCACGCGCACAACACATTTGTCGGGGCCAACAATTCTGGCAAGCATACTCTGTAGGTTCTGCGCCAGCTCAGCTTCATATTGCCTTTTGATCTTAGTCTGATTGGAACTGAGCATTTGGCCACTGCCACCAGATCCTGCAACAGCCTCAGAAAGCACATTACCCTCAGAATCTATTACAGTGACGTTTGAAGGCTTGAGTCCTTCTACTGCGGATGCAACAAGATGTACTATCCCCCCAACCTGATCATCGGAAAGCGGCATACCTCTGCGCAATTTCAGCACTACCGAAGCCGTCGGAGGCTGCTGTTCGCTTTCGTAAAGCTTATCCTCGGGAATTGCCAAATGTACTCTTGCACTAACAACGGGAACCAATTGGCATATAGTACGTGTCAGTTCGCCTTGAATAGCCCTCTGATAATTGAGCCGTTCCGTGAACTCTGTCATCCCGAAGTTACTTTTGTCGAACAGCTCAAACCCTACACTGCCACCCTGAGGTAAACCTTGCGTGGCCATCTGCAGTCGCAGGTCATAAACTTTATTCGCAGGAACTTCAATAGTTGTCCCATCTGCGGAAAGTCTATATGGTATTTTTTGCTCTGTAAGCTTTTGTACAATGGCACCCGCATCCTCACGCTCTAATCCCGAGAACAACACGGACATTCTGGGTTTAGACGCTAGTGTACCCACGAGTATTACTACTGATACAGCAAGAGCTACAAACGCTATTACGACCACCCGCTGAGGCGGGCTCATCTCGTTCCAGAGTCTGCTTAGGGCCGCAAAAGGGCCAAGCTTTGTCAACTGGTCCATAGTCTACTAGACCTGCATCCTCATGATTTCTTGATATGCTTCGATCACTTTGTTACGCACCTGAATGGTGAGATCGAGTGCAAGTTTGGCTTTCTGCATAGCGATCATTGCACGGTGTACGTCCTCCAAATCACCGGTTGCCAGCTTCATTGCCATTTCGTCAGCCTGACTTTGGAGATGATTTACCTCTCCAAGTGCGTTCTTGACGGCGTCCTTGAACGAGGCGGCAGTCTCGTTTGCTCCTCCTAAAGCCGTTCCGCCTTCAGCACGTCGAACGCTAGTCACAGATGCAATCCCTCTTGCTTCTTCAATAGGCGATATGGCCATACCGAAGCCTCCTAACCTCTGCCAAGCTCAATAGCTGTGTTGACCATTGATTTTGCCGCGTTCAAGGCGGCCGCGTTTGCCTCATAAGCACGGGTAGCTGATACCATATCAACCATCTCTTCGACTACGTTAACGTTAGGCATCTTAACGTAACCGTTAGCATCTGCATCCGGATGTCCAGGATCATATACCAAACGATAATCGGTAGGATCTTCGAAGATACCATCCACTCGTACTCCCGCCGGCACCAATTGACGGCCAGCAGCATCTTCATACAATGCTCGAAAACTAACAGTTTGGCGTCGATAGGGCTCGCCGTCCTCTGCACGAGTAGACTCTGCATTGGCAATATTGTTTGCAATTACATCCATTCGTACTCGCTGGGCGAATATCCCCGACGCACTTATGTCGAATGAGGAAAAACTACCCATTTTTATCTCTTACCCTCCGTAATCGCAGCGCGGAGCATAGCTATCTTGCCTTCCAACAACACGACCGCAGCACGGTGTTTAAGACTTGTCTTAGCAAGATCAGCTATCTCTGCGTCGATGTTCACGTTGTTGCCATCGGGACGAGCAGGGCTAAACACGTCGTTGCGTCGCACAGGCACGAGCTCGGATAGCGCCTTTTGAATCTCGCGCCTGTTTTTACGACTAAGCACGCTTCTCAACTCTTCCTCGAAAGAAACGTAGCTGCGCTTATAGCCCGGCGTCTCGACATTGGCAATGTTATTAGCTATCGACTTTTGACGCGCCGCGGTTGCGTCAAGCGTCTTGCCAATCACAATCGCGGCCGTATCGGAGAGAAAATCCGGTGCCAAAGGCATACCCCCTTTCCGCCGGGACAAGTTACAGCAATTCACGTGCCAGGTATGATATGGGGATGCGGAAGAATTCGAAACGAGGGTTACTACCTAGTAAAAGGAGCTGGCTATTGCATTTCCTTGGTGCGCTATATTCTCATTCTTGCGTTGACAAGCCGAATCTTTCGCCGGGTTTCCAAATACTTCAGGAGCCAATAAAGAAGAAGCGCAAGCAGCGAATTAAAAAGACATTCACCACCAATAGTCCTAAATGCAACTGCTGGTGCAAACCTAGGGTTGATAAGAAGGAACAATAGTTCATTAACAAGAGTTAACCATGCCGCAGAGAACATAGGTACAATTGGGTTTTCGCTAAAAACACGAGTTGTTAGGAGGCCAGCTAAGAATCCCGTAATGGTTCGAGTGACTATAAAACTTCCAAGACTTATCCCTACAGCAGAGCCATGTATTAATCCCGCCGCGAAACCCAGCGTCGCTCCGAACATTGGATCGGCTGCAAGAGCATAAGCTATTAGAACTACCAACGCTAGGTCGGGCTTCGCCCCGAATATATTGAATCCAGATGGCAGATTTACCTGCAATCCAACAGCAATCAAAAGACTAATAATTGGCAAGATATAGCGCATCAATTAACCGGGACAGTTTGACCTGCCTTTACCACAAACACTTGCTCTATATTGTCAAGCCTCGCGCTTGGTTTGACAAGGGCGGATGTCGTGCCTCCAATCGAGTCACGAATTACTTCGACAACGCGCCCTATTGGAAGACCTTTTGGAATTACACGCCCCATTCCGGAAGACACAACTATATCTTTCTCCCTGACATCGGCGTCTTTCGGCAGATAACTGAGGACAAGCAAATCCGTTCCCTGACCTTGAATGATGCCTGCTTGCCGAGACCTCTGTACCAGGGCCCCGACAGCACTGTTTTGGTCCGTAAGGGCAACGACCTGCGACGTAAAAGTATCAGTCTCCACTACCTGACCAACCAAACCTCTTGCGCAAATAACAGCGTCGCCTTTATTAATACCAGACTTCCGACCGCGATCAATGGTAGCAGTATCAAACCAAACGCTCCCGCCGCGTGCAATGATCTCTGCAGAAACCATTTCAAAAGGCGTAGATAGCCGAAGGTGCAGGGCCTGCCTCAAACGCACATTTTCTTCAGCCGCTTCTCTTAGTCGAGCGTTCTCCTCTGTAAGCCTTTTCACTTCTCGACGCAAAGCGGCGTTCTCCCTTAGAATCGCACTTCTTGGTCTGATAAAACGCAACAGCCACTCTCCAAAAGCGAACATCCGATGGAATGTCGTCTCTATCGGAATTAGCACCGTGCGAACGACATTGGATGGAGCAAAGGACTCTCCGGTCTCCAAAGCGCGACTATGGGCGCTGCCAAGCACCATTCCCAAGACCAGCAGAGCTAAAAAAGAGAAAACCGTCTTATTGCGCAAGAAGCTGGGCATTACCCCACCCGCTGGGTCTGACGCATAGTCGAACCTAATAGAGCTTTCTTAAGCGCCGGATTGCTCTCGGATTCTTCCAATGCCTTTGCTGTACCTATAACAACACAGCTCAGCGGATCAGGAGCCACATGTACCGGCATACCGGTTTCTATGCTGATGAGCGTATCAAGCCCTCTCAAGAGAGCTCCTCCTCCCGCCAGCACAATCCCGCGTTCCATAATATCGGCTGCAAGTTCCGGCGGTGTCTGCTCCAGCGTGAGTTTAACTGCCTCTACAATCTCCATAACAGGGTCGTGTATGGCAATTCGAATTTCTTCGCTGGATATAACAGCGCTTCTGGGCAGTCCGGAAACCAAATCCCGTCCCCGGACTTCCATAGTCATCTCCTGTTCAAGCTTATAAGCAGATCCGATTTCTATCTTGGCTTCCTCTGCAGTTCGGTCACCTATTAGTAGATTGTAGACCTTGCGGACGTAGGCAACGATAGCTTCGTCTATCTCATCGCCGGCAACCCTTATCGAACGACTGCACACAATACCGCCAAGGGATATTACAGCAACCTCACACGTTCCCCCGCCGATATCTACTATCATGCTCCCCGTAGGCTCACTGACCGGCAACCCTGCGCCGATAGCAGCAGCAAAAGGTTCTTCAAGAGTATAGGCCTCAGCCGCTCCAGCTTTGATTGCGGCTTCCCTGACCGCTCGCCATTCAACTTCGGTTACTCCTGAGGGTATTCCCACAACCACAGTGGGCTGTATTAGACCACAGTGTCTGTGTACCTTGCGTATGAAGCCTCGCAGCATCTGCTCGGTCTGATCGAAGTCGGCTATGACCCCATCTTTGAGAGGTCTGATTGCCACGATACTCCCTGGCGTTCGCCCGAGCATCCTTTTCGCGGCTTCCCCAACAGCCAGCACTTTTCTGGTGTGGGTATCCAACGCTATCACACTTGGTTCCCTCAAAAGTATACCTTTGCCGCGAACGTGTACTAGCGTGTTCGCGGTTCCTAAGTCAATTCCTATACCGCGAGAGAATCTACTGAATACTCTGGATAAAATTCCCATATAGACTGACTCAAACCGCCTTCCATTCGGGCATGGTCGATATGTATAATAACACAAACACTTAGAAAATCCCAGCGTTTGGCGAGGTCTAATGACGGAAAGATCGGCGAAAAAAATAAACTTTTTCAGTCGAGTGCGTTACTTTTGCTCGTTGTCGCTTATCGTTAGCTGTCTTTTTACGCAATTGATACTCGCCGGCTGTGGAGGGAATATCAGAAATCGGGTAGAGAAGAGTATTGAACGATGCTTACCGCAGATAATCGGTCCTGCATCTTCATATCGGGTGACCGTTTCCGGATCGACATTAAAAATGTTTCGCCACAAACTTAGCCGAGTATACATAAAAGGTGAGGACGTTCGCCTACCGAACGGCTTGAAAGTTTCGCACTTGGACGTTTGCCTTAACGAGGTCGAATTTGATCCGGACAAGCGAACTATTATCGATTCTGCGGGAGCAACTTATTCTGTTGTACTCTCGGAAGAAGAATTAGAGCGCTATCTAAAGAAAACTTACCCCAGCATTCCTGGCCTTGGAATTGATCTCAAAGAAGGACATATGGTGGCGCGCGCAAGCCCATCTTTAATAGGACTGACGACAACAATCAGCGCCGAAGCCTTACTCGGCATCGATAGTCAAAGGAAACTAGTGCTTGATATAAAAAAGATCAACGCGGCCGGTTTGCCGGCACCAAGCTTTGCCCGTGAATATATAGAAAGCAAGTTGAACCCTGTTTTTGACGCATCTGAGCTAGGATACGATGCAACAATAGATTCTGTTTCGATAAAGCCCGGATACGTGACAATCACTGGCAAACTAGATCTGGCAAAGAACGCAAAGAAAGCGAATGGCACGTAAAGCACACAAACAGTTCTTGCAAAGCAATAGAGAACTTATGCTGATTAAATACTGGTTTCGGTATTGAACTAAAAGTCAAATGAAAATGTTGCGCGTGCCTTAGCGTGCTTTCTGTTGGTCGTCGCCGTTGTTAACGCCTACCCATGGCATCCGATGGGAATCTAGACATTGGTGCAGACAACTAGCACCTAACCTGACTATCGTTTATACTAGACTATGAATTGGGGCCGGATGAACGCTGGAAACTACCATGCCAAATACGTCTGCATATTGCTAAAACCTTGCGCTTGCTGTTCGTTTCGACCTGCCTAATCGACTTATTTCTGCGTAGCGATTTGTAGCTGGTATATTGCGTCACACCAGCTACAAGGCTTAGAGTAACCCAACGTAGGTTATCGGCATATCCATTGTCTCATTAGAGTATTAGAACGCCTGGCCCATGCTGAAGTGGGTCCGAGCACCTTCCTTTCCCACGCCATAATCGAGCCTCAAATTGCCGATTGGCGTCGCGACTCGCATTCCAACACCGAATCCGAAATTGCCCACAAACTTGTTGTTTTGAGACAACCCGGATATATTCAGATTGGCGAACTCAGACGGCGCGTCCCAGGCGTCCCCATAGTCGGCGAATATAACGCCTGAAATTGACTGCGCAATTGGTTTTCTGAGTTCGACGCTGGCAAGTAGCATTTTAGTACCCCAAAACCGATCTTCCCTGTATCCACGCAAGCTCTCTGCACCGCCAATAAAGAATTGCTCAAAAAACGGAAGTTTGCCGCCAGCAATTCCTGCTCGTAGCCTTACTGCAAGCACCGTTCGCTTGTCCTGAATGCTTGTTTTCTTGCCTCCCTTGCTAAAATAGCGCCTGAAATCTATAGATCCTTTTTGGAATGTTCCCTCGAAGGGGATTTCGATAAAGACGCCAGGCGTAGGTTGCTCAAAACGCACCGCATCTACGCGACCAAACTCGAAGGCTATAGCTTCATATCTTCCATAAGCAGGGTCGAGGTCGAAATCACGCGTATTGCGAACTCCCCGCAGAGAACCGCTAGCCACCTTGCCTTTTTGGGCTATCTTGAACAGATCGCCAGCAACATCAAGCAAATCTGGATCAGTATCCACATTCTCAAACCTTCCACCGATAAATGCCCGCACCGTTTCAGTAATTGGACGGCTTATAGTTAAATCTCCACCCTTGTGCCGTTCATTGTAGATTCTGTCATCGGCGATAGTACTAGTGCCAAAAATTCCAGATGAGAACCTGTAGATCACCTTGTTGAACACGTTGACAGAGAGCGAGGTATGACGCTTATCGAGCCATGGCTCATAAAAACCGATTTCCCAACTAGCTCTACCGCCTACGGCATCGGTAGTTCCCTGCTCCCACAGAAGATTTAGTCCTTGAGCTCTACCGCGGAAGTTTGTCTCCGATAGACGCGCCTGACCAACCAGCCTCTGCCGCGAACTGTAGCCTATACCCACTGATATCTGACCGGTTTTTTTCTCCACTACAGGGATAACAATTTTTACCTGGCCGATCTCTGTCCCCGGAGTAATTTCAAACGGCTTAATGTCTTCCAAGATATCTAGGTTATAAATACGGACAATATCCTCCTGAAGCCTTTTCATGTTGAAAACCATGCCAGGTTTGGTTTTCATCTCCCTAAGAAACACATATTGCTTGGTTTTCTTGGCTCCAGTGATTTCTATACTTTCCACAGTATGTACAAGGATCGGTACAGTCAATACACCAGTCTGCGGATCCACACCGACATCTGACGTAACATAAGCAAAATAGCCAAGCTCTCGATAGTGCTCCTCGATTGCCGCGATGTCTTGATTGAGAGTTGTGGTGTTTAGCACCTGTCCAGGCTTAGTCTTCATTAATGCGAGGATCTCATCCGGGGTGAGCGGTTCGCTGCCAACCACTTTTATGGATGTAATCTTAGGATTTTCGGTCACCTCGTAGATAATTTTAACGCCGCCCTCTACCTGCTCAGTTCGATCCGTAACGGCAACGAAATAGCCAAGCGACATGATTGCAGCCTTGTCCTTTTCAACTGCCTGCTCAGTATATTCGTCTCCCGGCTTGAGGCTGACTGCATTTTTAATGGTTTCGATATTGATATTCTGATTGCCAGTTATTACAACATCGACCAATTTTGAAGTATCCTCGGCCAATCCAATTGCTGGCGCTATAATCTGCCATATTATCACGACCAAAATCAACGCAGCTCCTCTACCGGTCTTCAAGCTTATCATGATGCAGACAGCTCCTCCTTAACAGCACAAACTAATCTTTTCTGTACACCGCGAGGTGATTATACTACAGGCTAATTACACCATTCAAGACCAGCACATATTTCTGGTGCTATATCGATATATCACGTTCTACCGCGATTCTACCGCTCTACCTGCTTAGCCGAAGAACAGCCGAACGGCGCAATCGCCAGTTTTGTCCTCTATCTCAATAACTTCGCACTTCGTTTTTCTATCCGTGGTAATCCGCCAGATAAGGTTCCAACTTACGCCGCAACATACCGCGCGCTCTGGCTAAACGCGTACGCACAACGTCAATCGACAAACCAGTCGCTTGGGCGATTTGTTCATAAGACAACCCATGAATGTCACGGAGTACAGCTACTATTCTATAGTCGGGTGGAAGTCGGCTAATTGCCTGCTCGATACGCTGTCGAAGTTCTTTTTTCTCAAGTGCAACTTCTGGAGCCAATTGGTCAGGCAATTGTTGAAGTGTTGGTTGGTCATCAAGTGCGAAGACTTCGGACACATCCAACGAGCCGCCTTCGTATGCTCTCCTTCTGTCAATCTCTTTGAACCTGTTTTTGCATTTATTGACAGCGATGCGATATAGCCAAGTGTAGATTGTGGACTCGCCACGAAACTCGTCCAACGACCTATAGGCCGCAACAAACGTTTCTTGGGTAAGATCAGCAGCATCATCTGGATCGCCAATAAGCCGGTAAATTAGGTTAAAAATGGGTTTTTCATACCTCTCTACGAGTTTATCAAACTCAGCTTCTTTTCCCATAAATTCCCCGGATGTTAAAATGCCGTATAATACCCAGCCTCAATAGTAGAAGTCTGCTGGTCGTCAACTCCAAAGCTAATTTGATACAGGCGCCTGAACCTGTAACTAAGCTGCAATTGGTAAAAGACGTAGTCCGAGTCAGCTAATCCCCCACTCAACCGCTGATAAAACGACACATATAAGCCATCAAACAAACGGCGCGAAACGAACAACGCAAGCGGCGTCGCAGCACTATACTCTAATGTAAACTGTTCGAAGCCAAGCCTTTCAATGAACAACTGTTCTACTGGAGCAAAAAGCGCACCAGTGCCAACAGCCGTAAGCACTCTCGTTAATTCTCGCTGAAATGTGCCCTCCGCAGTTTCAAACAATCCTTCAACATGACCCAACGCCGCCAGCATCTGTTCGCGCGTTAGCCCAGGCGGCGACGACGCAAGGTTGACTCGCATTCGATCCACCGGTCCACCAACCTGCAATGTCACTTGATAACGCTCTCTGCGCCCCGTAGGACTCGTAGCGGTCACCATTGTGGTCGCCTGGAAATCTCTCAACACAAGACTAGATGTGGCAGGTGAAACATAAGCCAGCTCAATCATACCGCCGGGCACTACTCTCAAAACAGACGCTCCAAGCATCAAAAAACCGCGCGTTACGCGAAGATCTAGCTTGGCGTTAGGCTTGTTAAGAGTGCCTGTCACAAGACCACTTCCGTCAACAGCGAGTGTCATCCTCGGAGGCTTGATTGTAACGTTGGGTCCGATGCCAATTCGAACTTCAAATTTCGGGTTCACAGCGAACTCTCTGGTTACCGGAGTTGGTAGCTTCTCGGGCACTGCAAATACCAGATCCGCATCCTTGACGGTTATGCCGCCCGGAATACTATCTATCTGTTTGTCAGCAACAATCGGACTTCTCAGGCTACCTGCAATTGATAGACCAGCGTCGATAGTTGCCATCACATTCTCTTGATAGCCCAGCAAGTTGACCTCGGATATTTTCAATCCCCGAGCAGCAACCATCAAGTTCAGATTGCTCGCATCAGGAGTCCCGGCCGTAATAAAGCTTCCTGGAATAACCTCTACCGTTCCGCCCAAGCTTGATTGCGCCGACAGTTGGTTTATTAACACTTGCTTCCCATTGAATGCTAATTCTACATACACCTTTTCGAACGTGTTCTTGAATCCACGTATTCCAACTGTGCCATCTCGAACTTGCAAGGCACCGCTGAGCCTCGGGTCTGAGAGAGTCCCGCCCACTTCCATCACGGCTTGCACCGGCCCCTTTGTCACATCGGCATCAATCAAAGGAATAAAAACTGCAAGGAACGACAAATCCTCGCGGTTTAATTCCGCAGTAAGCTGCAAAGGTTGATCATCAGGAATAGCTAACTCAGACCAACTCCACGGTAACGACCCGCGGGCAACTATCTGATGACCACCTGTAGCCAATATAACGTCTGCAAGCTTAATATTGTTTCCGACAATCTCGACGCGGCTTGCTCGGAGTCGATCAAACATAATTCCGTGATAACCGGCATTAACTACTTCTACGGAGCCAATTACGCTCGGCTCCTTGGTGGGTCCCATAATACTTAATCGAGCTGTCATCACTCCCGACGGAGTATTCTCACCTAACCATGCCGCAAAGCGAGAAAGGTCTATATTGTAGGCAGCAAGTTCGATGCCCAACTTACCGTCTTCGTATACAGGAGCTTTTGGTTCGACCGGAGTTGCTTCTACGTACATATCTCCCGAAACAGCCCGGAACTCCGCAATTGAAACGGCGCCGTCAGTCGCCGAAGCATTAAGCACAATTGAATTGATCTTCTGAGAATTAAGCTCGACGTCTTGCGCAACAAGCCGTAGCGTGCCGTCCGGCGGCTTAATTGCTCCATTTTGATTCGTAAGACACCCAGCAATCGTAAGTACGCCGTTGAGACTGCCACCTGTAACTTGAGGCAATCGTTTCACAAAGCTCTTTAATTTTTCGTTGGAATTGACGTACGGACTTGCCACCATCGTGCTCAACAAGTCCCGCAGACTCGCACCATTTATGTTGACCGTTCCAGATGCAAGACAGCCAGTAGTTAAGTCGAAATCGGATGCTTGGAAATTGTAAGATTGATTGCCGCGGATGAGCTGAACTTCTAATTCGGTCAGCTTATTATCGCTGTAAGCAAAGTTCACAGCACTACGATCGAACCTAGTGTTGTTCAATACTGGATTATCAACCGTTGCGTTAAGAACAAGTAAGACATCATCCAATGGCCCGGTAACTGCACCGTTTGCATTTACCACACCCCCGAGCATAACGTACTTTTCGAACTTTTCTCGGACTCTTGCCAAATCAAAATTAGCAATGTTGAAATCTAGATCCACAAGGTGTGTTGCAACAGATACAGAGCCTCCAACCGTTAGTTCGGCGCCTTGGCTAGATATTGTTGTCTCAGAAAGCACAAAAATACCATCCCGGAATGTAATCGCCGCGGTCGCAACATCTACCGGATAGCCAAACGCCGCGCCGTCTTCGAGCTGTAGAGTACCAGATGCCACAGTATCGACCAAAGGATATACTCCCGGCGGCGGCCGTTGCAAATAGCCACCTGATATAGTGAAATCGCCAGCAAGAATACCGCTCACATCCGCCGAACGACCAACGATGGCCATAAGCTGTTCTACGCAAAGACGCTTTACATGTAGTTCGCCTTTGAATCCGATTTTCTGGGTTTGCAGATCGGCTATTGTCCCAGATAGCCTTAGCTCAGCCGGAAAAACACGGATTACAGCGTCACTCACGTTGAAGCTGTCCATATTACCTGAAAAAACTGCTCTTACATAATCAATCGCAACTTTGTTGTATCTTCCTCGAAAGACCTCGGCAACTCCCTTAATCGTGGGGTTTCCAATAGAACCGCTCACTCTGCCCGTAGAGTATAGCAATCCATTCAGTTCTTGCATGCCGATATATCTCTTAAGGAGAGCAAGATTGATGCCCTCGGCTATGTATCTAGCATCAATGGTAGAAGGCGCGAACTTGCCGCTAAGTCTGATAACTCCATCAGCAACGCGCATCACTAACTCTCCCGCAACCTCACCTCTGTCTTGCCGATATATAATCCGCAGCAACGAGGTTGAAAGCACTACTCCTCGGACCACCGCACGGCGAATTGCTACCGTGGCAACGAACTCCGGCCGCACCGTGGTCCCGGAAACGGTAAATTGTACATCAATCTTTCCGGATATCGGTTCATTTATGGGCAGTCGAAGCCTTGTCGCGTCCACTCCCACTGCGCGCCCTCGAACCCTGACATCAGGAACACCACGCATCGTGACCGTTCCAAAGGCAGCAACCATGCCGCCTGCAACGCGCATTCTCAACGATTCGATGGAAACAACTTTGTCACGATATTGGACTGTAATCTCGACTTGTGTGGCCTCATAACCGCGAAACTTCGCTTTAGGAATAGACGCAGCCACAACAACCTTCGGAGCCGCCATAGATCCGCTAACATGTAGCAATAAAGAACCTGTTCCGGACAAATCTATACCAGAAAGCAAGCGAAGAAACTCGACCGACTGTACCAACCGAGCAAAGTGCACAGCCCGGGATGATATTACCAAATCCAACTTGGGGCGTCGTAAATTAGAGACTTTACCGACTAACCGAATTGGCGTTTGCGCAAACAATCCCAATAGAGTTACTGCTAATTGATCTCTGATCAGCATTAAGTTTCCACGCAAATCAGTGACCGGAACACGAACACCATCAACAGCAACGGTTGCATTTGCAACGCTCACAACACCTGTAACTGATGCAATCATCCATCGATTGTTTGTTCGATGCAACCTTATGCCAAGGATCGGATGTAATATACCATCACGAAGTTCCAACCCGCGCGGAATTGAAACAAAGACGCTCGCAAGCCTCGCATTCAGACCTCGACCGTTCACATCAATAAGCACAATCTTGGATTTTGCATTATAAACTCCCAAGGCACGAGCCGACACAATCTCACCTTTGGTGCCCGTAACAGCAACACGAAAGCGATATTCGGGCACTCCAGCAGCATCGATACGTCCGTTAACATCGCGCAGATGTATCACCACGGGTCTGCCTGAAACTCCTGCTGCCATATAATCTTGGTAGATTACCACTCCGTTCCTCACGTCCACCGTGCCCGTAAATGGAGGTCCCGGTGGCCCAGGGGGCCTTCTTAACAGTTCCGATATGTTAAACGTGCCGTTGGGTCGCCGCACCAAATTAACACGAAGACGCATAACCGTCACCGATGAAATAGCTCCCGCACCGCGTCCCCAAAGTAATCCTCTAAGGCTGAAACTTATCTTAACCTTCTCAGCACTTGCTAAAGTACCCGCCGCAAACGTTCGCCCCTCAGCTATTCGAACTTTTTCGATTATTGCAGCTCCAGTCGAGGTTACCGTGATCGCATCTACACGGACTTCTTTGCCTAAGCGTCGCTCAAGTTCGTAAACAACCGCCGACGTAAGGTGAGATTTAAGACGATTCAACTGATTGGAAACATAGATGCCCATCCATATAAGCATAGCAGCGATAGGCACCAAAAACATCAGGAGTATCACTAACTTCTGCGAGCGGGTCAGCATTCACCCTCTCTCCATGGCACAAGTCTGAGACTAAAAACTTTGGCAAAGTTGTGCGCAAAAACTTGTTTGACATCGTTCATACTGGGCGTATTGCATAACATTTCGGCCATCGAAGTTATACTGCTCGCCTTAAGACCGCAAGGATTGATAAGCGAGAAATGCGAAAGGTTGGGATTTACATTGAGAGCAAATCCGTGGTAAGTTACCCACTTTCTTACCGCAATTCCAATCGAGCACACCTTTTTATCTCCAACCCAAACTCCTGCTGGACCATTTCTGCGACCCTCCAGACCGAACTCGCCCAAGGTGTCAATAATACATTGTTCCAAAGATCTAAGATAAGCGTGCAGGTCGCATCCAATACCTCTAAGCGGAAGAATCGGATAACCAACCAACTGACCGGGCCCATGGTATGTAACGTCACCACCTCGATCAGTTTTGACAAGCTGAATTCCCAATTCTTCAAGAAGCTTAGAAGAAGCCAAGATATTGCTCTGGCTTGTTTTTACACCCATCGTGATAACAGGGTCGTGTTCTAGTAGCAACAGCATTCCTGAAACGCGACCCGAAACGCAATACTCGTGGAAACGATGTTGAATGTCGAGGGCTTTTGTATAAGAAATGCGATCAATATTGTACAGAAAACATTGAGTGGGAGGAGCACTTTTTCCATCAATACTTGGCACAACTACATCCTGACGAGACTGCATATTTCCTCCTCCCAACCTAGCCTATGCGGCAGATAAACTCAGTATAACCAGAGGTCAATAGAGTGGTCAAGAAGAAGGAGCTGACGACGCCTTTACCGAGCTATTATGTTCCCTAGCATCTGCAAAGAATTGTGAAGAGTTATAGTAACCTCGGTAAAAAGCGTCGGGCACAGTACATATTTGGCGCAAGTTCATTATTATTTTATTCCCAATGCTTTGTTGAACCTGTCCTGATAGTTTTCTATTTTTAGATTCTCAATGTCTCTGATACTTACTGGCTCGCCTAGCGCTTCAGATTCGTACAAGGCGAGGCTTATCGCCTCGTCTTTGTATCCCTCTAGTCCGGTAATTTCGATCGGCGTGCCGTTGATTATCGCTTCCACGAATTCGTTGAGCTCAGTGGCAACCGTATCGGTAATCCCCCTCGGGAAGAGTTTTTCTCGGTCAAACTCAGAAAGCTGAGCCATATAATCTTCAACCAACTCGTCAGTTGTTATTTTCTCAGTTCGAGTTTGGAGTCCCTCGCCCCACATAATAGAACCGTGCTCGCCGTATATAGCCCGTCGACTGAAGCTTGCTCCTGGCGCACTCATTGTTGAGACCCAAGTGCCTGTCACACCGTTTTCGAAAGTAAGCACAGCCATAGTACAGTCTTCAACAGTAGCCGGAATTGGATCTTCCATAGTCTCAGGTTTGCCGTATCTCACCGGATGGTAAGCCTTTGAAATTGCATAAAGCTGATCAACCTCACCTACGTGGTACCTAAATAAATCGGCGAAATGAACGCCTCCATCCATGCTCCATCCGCCTCCGGCCTCTTCAACATGATCTCGCCAACCCCAATACCAAAGACGCTCGCCCACATCTATCCAATACATCTGTCTGAGCTTACCAATACGACCGCTCTTTATCGCCCAACTGAAAGCTCTTTCTTGTGGAGATCTGCGGTAATTTTCCGCAACCTGAAACACCACACCCGTATTTTCGACAGCATCGAGTATCATCTTACCCGCACGCATAGTCATTGCAAGAGGTTTTTCGATAGTTACATGCTTGCCAGCTTCGATGAACGGTAGAGCCACGGAGTGATGAAGCTTGTGTAGAACTGAAATGTCCACAGCGTCTAGCGACTTTTCAGATTTGAGCAAAACCTCAGGATCCGAATATACAACTGGTTCGATTCCTTGCCAATCGGCAACCTTCTTTGCAGTCTCGACAGCACGATCCTCACACACGTCGCAAGTGGCGATGATGCAAAAGTTCCTGATTTCCTTATCCCAAAGCCGACGGAACCCGTCAACGTGCGCACTCATCATGCCGCCGCATCCAATTAGAGCAATGTTTACCGTGTTTGACATTTGCGCCTCTTTTCTCAACTATCCCCAGTATTTTCTGTCAAGACTCCGATATTGCACGGCCTCAGCGATGTGTTCGACTCCAATCTGCTCAACTCCTGCAAGGTCTGCAATTGTGCGTGAAAGCTTAAGAACGCGATCATAGGCTCTAGCAGATAGTCGAAGATGATCTATAGCATGCTTGAGCATTGCTTCCGCATCTTCGCTAAGCCGACAAAATGCTTTTATGTGCCGCGAAGTCATTTGCGCATTGCAATGTATTTTTGAGCCTGCAAAGCGAGCATGCTGCCTTTCTCGTGCGGCACAAACCCTCGTTCGGATGGTAGCCGAAGATTCACCCACAGTTTTACTTGTAAGATCTTCTGTTTTCAAGCGAGGAACCTCGATGTGTATATCAATTCTATCCAGGAGTGGGCCAGATATTCGCTGCAGATATTTCTGGATCATGTGCGGAGTGCACGTGCAAGCCTTCAAGTGATCGTTGTAGAACCCACAGGGACAAGGATTCATAGCCCCCACCAACATAAACTGTGCCGGATATGTTAGTGATGCCTGCGATCTTGCAATTGTCACACAACCGTCTTCGATAGGCTGCCTCATTACTTCGAGCACATCGCGCCTGAACTCTGGGAGCTCGTCCAGAAATAGTACGCCGTGATGTGCCAAACTAACCTCTCCAGGACGCGGATAGGTCCCACCGCCTGTCAGTCCGGCGTTGGATATTGTATGGTGTGGAGACCTAAAAGCCCTGCGCGTGATAAGCGCTTCGTTTGGACTCAGCAACCCACAAACGCTGTATAGCTTGGTGACTTCCAGGGCTTCTTCCATGTTAAGCGGAGGCAAAATGGTCGGTATACGACGGGCAAGCATAGTTTTCCCGCTTCCCGGAGGGCCAATCATTAGAATGTTGTGACCACCCGCAGCCGCCACCTCAAGCGCACGCTTTACGGTTTCTTGTCCTTTAACATCGCAAAAATCTACGTCATACGTAGGCTCTTCCAAAGATTCCAGTTCTTTTAGATCAAATATAGCTGGCAGCATATGACCAGGTTCATTGAACAGCTTCACTACCTCTGCAAGCGTTGAAACTGGATATACGTCTATCCCGCTAACAATCGCCGCTTCCTTTACGTTTTGTGTAGGAACAACCATGCGCTTAATATTGCGCTCACGAGCATGCATCGCAATTGGCAATACCCCGCTTACACTTCTGACAGCGCCGTCCAAGCTTAATTCACCCAGCACAATGCAATCCTGTATGAGCTCGGAATCCACTTGAGCTGTGGCAGCAAGAATGCCTATAGCGATAGGCAAGTCAAACGACGGTCCTTCTTTCCGCACGTCGGCAGGAGCGAGATTGATGGTTATCTTGCGCGATGGAAATTCGAGACCACTATTCTTAATGGCTGCTCTAACGCGTTCCTTGGATTCTTGAACAGCAGTGTCGGGCAAACCA